>OLVW01000167.1_pt1 | contig 68728 bp, 79 predicted proteins | sample 1673301 | NCBI WGS metagenome assembly OLVW01 (sample SAMEA3178941, study PRJEB25190) | human gut metagenome
CTTTTACCACCAACTAATTTTATATCAACACCATGTTGATGTAATTCACTTTTTTTGACTTTTTCTTCATGCCAATTACCATTTTCTTTATTTATCATAAATTCTATGATTTTGTCTACAATAAATTGTTCTGTGATTTTTTCATTCATTTGCATTAATCCCCTTTTATATATTAGTTTTCTTCAATCATTCCTTTGCATTGTAATTCTGCTTGTCTAATAACTAATTGAACTGCTGAATCTCTTTTAACTGGTGGATAATCATATTTTATTAATAGTTTTTTTATTTCATATCTCATTCTGGCCCTAGCATCTTTTCTAATATCCCAATCTATTGTCATATTTGAATTTATTGTATCTACTAATTCTTTTGCTATTTTCACTAAAGTGTCATCTTGCATCAATTCTTTAACCTGAGGATCATTGCCTAATGCATCAAAAAAGGCTTTTTCTTCAACTGATAAATTATATTCATTTCCTGCTGCTAGTTCTTTTTCAATTTCGTTTTTTAGATTTATCATTTCTTGTATTATTTTTTCTATATCTTCTACACTTGTTCTTTCATTGTATGCTGTTGCTATTTTTTGAAATTTTGTAGAGAATTTTTCTTGCATAACAATATTTTGTATTCCCACTTTTTCAACATAATCTTTTAATGCCTGATTCAAGATTTCTACTGCAATGTTTTTCTTTTGCATTTTTGCTATTTTATTCATCAATTCATCACTTAGAAGCATTATTCTATTACTATTTTGCACTTTTCCAATTTGTAACATTTCATCATCTTGAATTGCTCTTTCAAGCATTTTTCCGACATGTTCATTAATTTCTTTGCTATCTATTGTATTTCCACTATTGCTTAATTTTTTTATAAATGATCTAACTGAAATAAAAAATAATATTTCGTCTTTTATTTCTTGTGTTAGTTCTCCTGCACATAATGAATATAAATTTTTACAATCATAACTATATTTTAAAAATTCTTTTTTAGTCTTTTCATCTTTTAAAACCCAGTCTGCTCCTGCCATAATTATTTCATATTTATCACTATCTGTTGTTTTAGCAAAATGACTATATATAAATCCATGTAATATATTTCTTATTAATTCAATTTTGTCCATTAAAACTTTAACAATTTCTGTATTGTCTACTACTTTTCCTTGATCACGTTTTGTATAAGTCTTTAATGCATCTATTAACCATCTTTTTAATCCAATATAATCTACAATTAGTCCTCCCTGTTTGTCTTTAAATACTCTATTTACTCTTGCTATTGCTTGCATTAAGTTATGTGCTTTCATTGGCTTGTCTACATACATTGTTCCTAGTGATGGTACATCAAATCCAGTAAGCCACATATCCACAACAATTGCAATTTTGAATTCTGAATTATAATCTTTAAAGTCTTTCTCAAGTTGATGTTTATCTTTTGTAGATCCAATTGCTTTTTGCATTTCTTCATCATCTTTATTATTTGATGTTATTACCATATGTATTTTATTTTTCCATTCTGGCTTTAATTCTAAAAACTTTTTATACATTGTATATGCTGTTCTTCTTGAGTAAGCAACAACCATTGCTTTATTTGCAACTGTATTTTCAATATCACTATAATTTTTTATAATATCTTTTACTATAAGTTCTAATCTATCTGGATCTTCAATAATTTCTTGCATTTTTGCCATTTCTTTTTTAGATTCATTTAATGTTTCTTCATCTACACCTTCATCCTTTTCAAGATATGTGTAATAATCGTCTATCTCATCTAATATTTTTTGATTTAATCCAACTCTCGCCATTCTAGCTTCATACATAATTGGTACTGTTGCACCATCGAGAATTGCTTGAGTCATATCATATGTATCTATTACATTTCCGAAAATTTCTGACGTTGACTTATCTTTTGTTTCGACTGGTGTACCTGTAAATCCAATATAAGTAGCATTTGGAAATGCTGTATGTAAATATTTTGCGGTTCCATATTTTTTATATGCTATCATTTTTTCTTTATCAAATTTCATTGTAGCGTCTATGCCATAATGGCTTCTATGTGCTTCATCAACTAAAACTAAAATATCATCTCTTTTGCTAAACACTCCTGTTTCTTCTTCGAATTTTTGTAATGTTGTGAAAAATATTCCTCCTGATATTCTGTTCTCTAACTTATCGTTTAAATCTGCTCTACTCTCAATTTGCACTGGTTTTTGTTTTAAAAATTCTGAACACTGTGAAAATGTATTGAATAATTGATCATCTAAATCATTTCTATCTGTAACTACGATAATACTTGGATTTTTTAATATTTTTATCATATTTGCTGAATAAAATACCATAGAAAAACTTTTACCTGATCCTTGTGTATGCCATAATATTCCTGCTTTTCCTGTTCTTTCATTATAAGCTTTTTCTGTGCTTTTAATTGCTTTTTTTACACCAAAATATTGATGATATGCTGCTAAAATTTTATTATCTCCACTCCACATTATAAAATTGTTTATAATGTCCATTATTCTTTCTTTTCTCACCATTCCATTAAATAATGTATTATGAGTTGCCATATTTTCTTTTACAACATCTGTATCTTCAATCTTTTTCCATTCTGAAAATCTACTCCATTGACTTGTTATAGTTCCTGCTCTTGCTTGTACACCATCACTCACTATTAAAAATTGATTATAATAAAATAATGTCGGAATATGTACATTTTTATATCCTTTTAACTGGTTATATCCATCTTCTAATTTTACTTCTTCTCTTGTTGTACTTTTTAATTCAATAACTACTAGGGGCATTCCATTAATAAACACAATTATATCAGGGCGTTTTTCACTTTCTTCAATAATTGTATATTGATTAATTGCTTTAAATGTATTTATTTCTATGTTATTAAAATCAATTACTTTTATTGTTTTGTATCTAGTTGCTCCATCTTCCTGACTTGGAACTTTTATTCCTTCTAATAAATACTGTGTAAATTGTTTATTGTTTAATATTGTATTATTATTGTCCAAATTTTTTATTAAACGGATAACTTCTTTAATATCTTCACTTGTAATATTTTTATTTAATTTTGTTATCGCTCTTTCTAAGTCATCATCTAGTATTACATTTGAATAATTTTCTCTTTCTAATTCATATCCATTTAATGTTTCGTATCCTAAATTTGTTAATAATTCCATTGTTATTTTTTCTAGTGTTGCTTCATCAAACATAATTTGCCCCCTAAATTATATTATTTTAATTCAAATTTTTTTCTTTCTTCATTAATATTTTTTACTTCTTTTCTCCTAATAACATATAACATTAGTAAAAAACATTTATCATACCATTTTAATAATTCTTCCTCACTTAAATTTTTATACTTTTCTTCTCGAATTGGATGATTTATTCCCATCTTATTAACAATTACACCTATTGTTCCATCTGTCTCACGATCAAATGATTTTACATCTATGTTCTTTTCAATGTATAAATCAAGATCTTTTAAAATTTTTCTTTTTTCATGAATATCCTTTTCTATTCTAAAGTCATAGTATTCTAATATTCTTTCAGAAAGTTCTTTATTTACTATCTTTAGCGTAGCATCAACATCAATACATCTTTTAGTAATTATTATTTTATCTTCCTGTTTGTTAAGCTTATAATTCATTTTTTCTAAAATCAAATTCATATTTTGAAATAATGCTTCGATTTTTTGACTTATTTCTATTATGAGATTGCCTTTTTCCCTGAGAAGTAGTTGCATATTAGCCCAAAATTCAATATAATATAAAAAATATTTTTCACTTATGTTTCCTACTCCATATGTATAAATATCATCTACAGGTATTCCAAGATGTTCCAAATATTCATCTATATTCAAAAAAGTATCTCTGTATTTCCATTCCAAAAATATTGTATTATCTATCGCATCAACAAGTGTTCCTGTCTCTATCATTTTATCGTTACATTCTTTATATTTTACTGCCATATTATTAGTTTGAAATTCTGTAAACATTTTTTCGAATTCAGCTTGAATATTTAATCTATTTTCTATTTCAAATATACTTTTCATATTTTTCCTCCATTTTGATAATACAAATAGTAATTTGTTGAGAATACAGGAGTAAATAGAATGTTAGAAAATACAAAATTATTCTTTTTAAAAGAAGATATATTTAAAGAGTTTGGTATAGAAGAAGGAGAAAAAATATATCAAAATGTAGAAAAAATTTATAACGAACTTATTTCTTCAGCCAATTACCGTGAAAGTGAAGCTATAAAACATCATTTAATAACAAATTTATTTCCAACAATGGCATATTACAAAGCTTTATTAGATAATGGATATAATATTGATACAGCACTTTCTTATGTAAGAAAAGAAACTAAAAAGTCAGCAGAAATGAAAAGAATAGAAAATCAAAAGATGTCAAAAATGCCTTTTACATATCTAATGTATCGTTTGGCAGTAAAAGGTGTTATGAAAAAGAACTTTCCAGATGAAGGATTTGAAACAGAGTGGATTCGTTGTGACAAAACAGAAATTCATTTTGATTTGCATAGATGTATTTATAATGATTTAACTAAAGAATATGAATGCCCAGAACTTTGTACTGTTTTTTGTGAAAATGATGATATAGCTTTCAATGGACTGATGCCAAAAATTCGTTTTGAAAGAAATGGAACTTTGGGACAAGGTATGAATAAATGTGATTTTCATTTAATAAACAATAGAAAGAAAAATAGATAGTTACACAAATTACAATTTAGTAATTAGTTAGAAAAATAGTAATTTGTATAATTAATTTTCTATTTTATCTAGGTCTATTTCGCCATTCATTAGCTTTGGTAAAAGTGTATCTCTTAATTGTGTTAGAGTTTCATTTTGTATTAGATTATTTATGTATTTATTAAATAATGGTTGCATTATCTTATGCATTTCTTGTAGTTCTTTGTCTTCTGGTATTAACACTTCTGATATATCTAGTTCTCCCCTTTTTATATGCCCCATAGTCGTTGCTTTACCAGCTGCAATCATTTTGAATTTGTTTAAATGTTTTAATGTCCAAAAATAATAAAACCATTTTGGATATTTATCAGATGTTACTTTAAATATATGCTGATTTAAACCAGCTTTCCCTTTTCCCCAAATACTCATACACAAGGTACCTGACCAAGCAAACAATACATCTCCATTATTTATAATTACTACATCCTTTATATTTGTTGAACATCTTTCTGTATTTTCTGTTATACCATCATTCATTTCTTTAATCTTAATTACTGGTAAGCTCTCTTCATTATCTTTCGGTCTAAATTTTTGCATTGCCAAGCCATTAGTATAATTAGCAATTTTTGATAAACTTGATACTTCATACTTGTTTATATTAGTAATCCAATCTTCAAATTTGATTTTCATCATTTTATACAAATTATCATTTGTTTAATTATTAAGCAACATTATATAACAAATTATCATTTGTTTGATTATTTAATTCGATTTTTTTATCAATATTTGAAAGTATCTCCACTATTTTATCTTGATCTTCAATACATGGAATAGCTATTTCAATATTTTTCAAATCTGTTTTATTAAATTTAGGCATTGCACTTCCAGTAACTATTGATTTTATAGTGTTTTGACCATTTTTTGATTTAAGCCAATAATATAAGTACTTATCATTCTCATTAGTTTTTATCATGATTGCATTAGGTCCTAATGTTGTAGGATATTCCAATTGTGGTGCTATAAAGACTGTTCCCAAATTTGCTCCAACATTAGTCAAAACAATCTCGCCGCCATATAATTTTGATTTTTTCAAAAATTCATATGACTCTTTGCTTACCCAGATAGAATCTTTTTTGCTATATTTATTATTATAATCTACTAATCTAATTACTCTTGCATACCCTTCATTTAAATATTTTACCTTATTTGCCAATGTTTTAAAACTTCCATTTGCAACATAATCTGTCACTATTGAGCATAAATCGCATAATCTTACTTTTCTAAATTTCATATCCAATCGCTCCTAACACCTTTTTAATTTCTTCATCTAATTTTGCTCCTTCTTGCATTTGTTTTGCAAGTTTAGATGTTAGGTCTTTCATTTTTTCTTCAAAAGGTATTCCATCATCTTCAACTTCCTTTGTTCCAACATATCTTCCTGGTGTTAAAACATAGTTGTTTTCTTTTATTTCAGAAATATCAGCTACTTTGCAAAATCCTGCAATATTTTCATAATTTACATTATTAATAAAATTATGATATGTACTTGAAATTTTATTAATATCTTCATCGGAAAGTTCTCTTAACTTTCTTGTAACCATATTTCCCATTTCTCTTGCATCAATAAATAATGTTTTTCCAGTTTGCTTTTTATTTCTATTTATAATCCAAATGCTACAAGGAATTGTAACTGTATAAAATAAATTTGATGGCATCGCTAAAATACAATCTACTAGATCTGCTTCTAATATATTTTTTCTTATTTCTCCCTCTCCTGAAGTATCAGAAGATAATGCTCCATTGGCTAATATTATTGCTGCTTTACCATTTATTGATAATTTATCTATCATATGTTCTACCCATGCCATGTTGGCATTTCCTTTAGGTGGTATTCCATACTTCCATCTTGGGTCTTGCAATAATTTTTCTTGTCCCCAATCACTTATATTAAATGGTGGATTTGCAAGAATAAAATCGGCTTTTAATCCTTTATGCAAATCATTTTGAAATGTGTCATCTGCAAATTTTCCAATATCACCATTTAGACTTCTAATTGCTAAATTCATTTTTGCTAATTTCCATGTTGTTGGATTCTTTTCTTGTCCATATATGGCTAAATCTTGTACTTTTCCTTGATGTCTTTCAATAAATTTTGTACTTTGCACAAACATTCCTCCTGAACCACAACATGGATCTATCACGACACCATTCTTAATACAACAAACTTTTTAGAGTGAATACAATTTAACATATATAATAAGAAAAGTTTTGTAAGTGAATAGGATTTAAAGGCACAAAAATAAGAGCCTTTCGGCTCCTATTATCTTTACCCTATAAATTGTAATTTGTTGCCCTCTTTATAATTTTGATATCCAATTATTTTATCATCAAATGTTAGAAATGTTTTATCTTTGATATTTTTCTTTTTGTCTTATAACATAATTACTAATATTTTTATCATAATCTGGATATAAATAATTTAAACATTGTGCCACTTCTTTTGATACCATTCTAAAAATTCCCATACATAATTCTAAAGATTTCCACATTTCTGTATATGACCCCATATTATATGTAGCAAGAATTTTCTTCCATAATTCAGGTGAAATATATCGTTCTAAAAATTTATAGTTTTTTCCTAGACTAAAACTATAACCTTGCTCTATTCCAACCTTCCATGAAATCATTCGCAGTAATTCCATACGCACAATATTATTTAAATGGTCGATTGCAAATAAAATTTCCTTTCGACATAATCCTTTCACTACATATGTTACAGTATTCCAAAATTCATTACAGCAATCATCAAAAGAACGTGCTGTCGGATGTTCTATATAATAATCTTCATCTGTAGGTACTGGTATATTAGTAACACGATTATCCTTATCTAATAATAATTTTACTAATTTATCCCAAGTAAAATATTCATCTAAAACTTCTAATGGCAATAATGTCAAATCTATTTTAACTCCGTCCCAAAATAACATAAGATATGAATACCCTTTTTCTTCTTTTGGAAACAATTCCATATCCTCGGGTTTTTGCATAATAAGTCTCTCTCCAAAAACATTAAGCCACTCATCACTATTAATAAAACTCTGCATGTCTGTGACAAAAAAAGTAATATCATAATCTTGAAAATCATCTGGTATAATATTAATATTTGTTCTTGAACCTTCTAAAGTAACCACCCTAATTCTATCATCTGCTTTAGCAAAATTAAGTATAGTATCATATATTTGTTTCTCTGTTCTCATTTTCATATCAACTCACTTTTAAAATTATTATTACTTATATTATAACAGAAAAAAGTAAATTTTCTATTGCCTTAGATTTACCTTAAACATAAAATTATTCTTTAAATTTAACCTTGTATCTATTTTATATTTTTTCCTTTTTGGATTTCCATCAATCCTATAAATGCTATTATTTTTAATATCATAGCTTACAGACCAAATTGTATTAGCATCCTTTCTCTATCATAATCACATCTAAACAGTACAAAAATCTTTTTGATTTCTAAATACTTATCCATATCATCAACTACTTAACAAATTGTAATTTAGCGAATAGTAACTTAATTTTCTTTTTTATTAAACATATGGCGTACTTTATCTATTCGATTATTTGGTCTGCGTGATTGAATAACTGGTTCACAAGTAGCAATTTGATAATCTTTTAATTCTGTCAAAAAAACTGCTTGCCCATTTGTATATAGAGTTAAAGTATTACGATATTCATTAATACAACGTACAGGAATATGTCCTGTAAAAATAATTTCATCATTTTTTGATTGACTAGTTTCAATTATTGCACAATGTTTTTGTGCATCATTATATGCACGAGAAAGGTATCCCTGTGGTGTAAAAAGTATAAACGAAAGATATGGCTCTAATAATTGCGTTCCCGCTTTTTTCAATGTTTGTTCAAGTACAATTGGGGCAAGAAAACGAAAATCCGAGGGAGTACTAACAGGGCTATAATAAACACCATATTCAAAACATATTTTACAATCTGTTACTTCCCAGCCATACAAACCTTGCTCCAGTCCATAATTAATACCTTCTCTTACTGCATTTTGGAAACTTTGATTTAAATAACCGAGTGAAACTTTGCTTTCGTACTGTATTCCACTGCCAATTGGAAGTGGAGTTATTGATAATCCAATTGATGCCCAAAATGGATTTGGTGGTACTTCAATATGAATAGTATAATCTGCCTTTTGTAATGGCTTTTCCAAATAAATTACGGTTGGATCTTCGATTCTTATGTTTATGTGATATTTTTCAATCAACAGAGAACAGATAACTTCTAACTGCACTGTTCCTAAAAAAGAAATGATGATTTCATGTGTTATCGTATCAACATAATAACGTAAAAGAGGATCAGTATCTGCAATTTCTGTAAGAGCATCCAATAATTTTTCTCTCTCTTCTATTTTTATCGGTTCAATTCTTGTTCGTAGTATTGGTGCAGTATTGTCATTCCATACATTGCATGGCAAAATCTTTTCATTTCCTATAATATCGTTCAATCTTAATGTATTGTTAGGTATAATAAAAATATCTCCAGAACAAACTATTTTTGTCTGTATCATTTCCCCATTTGAAGGAATATATATTTCTGTAAGTTTCACTTTCTTTTTCGATGGCAATATAATTGTATCTCGTAAGTGTAATGTTCCACTGTAAAGACGCAAATAAACTAATCTTTGCTTATGGTCTGTATATTCAATTTTAAAAACTCTTCCACATAGTTCTGAATCATTCTCATTCATTTCAGAACAAAAAAGATTTGAAATAGCTTCGATGAGTTGTTGAGTCCCTATATTATTTCTAGCACTTCCATGGTATATAGGAAACAACGAACCTTTTTTAACACACCTAGATTCTTCATACGTTAATTCTTGTATAGTCAATTTTTCTCCTACAATATATTTTTCTAAAAGTTTATCATTTTTGGAAATTACAGGATCCCAATCATCTAAATCAATGATATTTTTAATTGATATTTCTGGAGTTAATGTTACATTTTGCATAACAATAATATCATTTGAAAGTTTTTCTTTGATATTTTGATAAATATTATTTAAGTTAATTCCATACTGATCTATTTTATTTATAAAAATAATTGTTGGTATATTCATTTTTTGAAGTGCATGGAATAGTATTCGGGTTTGTGCTTGTACACCATCTTTAGCAGAAATTACTAAAATAGCTCCATCAAGAACAGATAAGGAACGATACACTTCTGTTATAAAATCTGTATGTCCAGGAGTATCTACAATATTGATTTTGTAGTCATTCCAATTAAAAGAAGTAACTGCTGCCTGAATTGTGATTCCACGCTGACGTTCTAAAAACATAGTATCTGTCCTTGTTGTTCCCTTATCTACACTGCCTAATTCTAAAATCGCTCCACTTGTATAAAGCAGACTTTCCGTTAAAGTTGTCTTTCCTGCATCTACATGAGCAAGAATACCAATGTTGATTATTTTCATGGAATTTCCCTCCCTACAAATTTATCTTTTAACTTAAAATCAATATTTACTAATTTTGTTCTTTTAAACTATTCTCAAAATCAATTATCCACTTTTCTAATGTTTCTACTAATGCTAATTGTTGTTTAAACATTTGTTTTCCAACATTAGGAATATGTTGTCTATGAGATTGTCTTTCATTTAGTAATTCTTTTAATTCTAATATCTTTGATTTTATATTAGAAACAAGAATCTTTTTTTGTTCATCATCTACTAAATCTAAATTCGTGATAATACCATTAAAATCCAAATATAGACTAACATCAGAATTTGAAATATCATTCATAAGTTTATTAAAATAATCATTACCTTTGTCAGTAATAGTATATACTGCTTTATCTGGCATATTTCCCTCTTTCTCTTTATGGCTAACAATATATTCTTTTGATTCTAATTGTAATACTTTCTTATAAATAGACTGTTCACTAATTCTTACCCATCTTGGTATATTACGATATTCTATATTTTTTTTAATATCATAAGCACTTTGTGATTTTTGTTTAATAAGTCCTAATAATACCAAATCTATATTTGACATAATCTCTACTCCTTACTTAATATAATCTGTAACGCCAAGTCTATTTCCAAATGGATCTTCAAACTCGACTGCATTACCAGTTCCAATTTTAAAAGGCTCACTCAAAAATTTTATACCATTATTCAACATTTCTTTATAGAAGATTGCAACATCTTCTACTTCAAACCATATTGTAGGCTTTAAATTCTCAAATTTATTTTTGTCTTTTAAAATTATTGCAGGTTCTTCATTTCCAATATTATAAGCAACCATTCCCTTATCAGAAAAATCAAATTTCTTTTTTAACCCCAATATTTCCTCATAATATCTTTTTGCTTCTTCCATATTATCTACAGGAAGAAAATAGTTGTCATAATTTTTCATATATTTAAGCCCTTCTTTCTACTACAAACTATACTACTATATTTTATAGTAGTTATAATTAAATGTCAATAAATAATAAAAAAATAATTGCATTTAATTCGTTTATAATTCTTATAAAAAATAGATTAGTTGCACTGAACTAATCTATTTGTATAACTGCTTGTCGTACAAAAAAGACTGTCATTACTGACAATCTTTTCGGTAAATTACTATAAATCAATAACTATAAAATTGTAATTTTTCTTTTAATTATTAGTTCTTTTCACTTTTTTAAAAACAGAAAATATATCAATACTAAATTTATTATTAAGTCAAATATATTAACAGTAAATAAAAATAAGCTACAAAATATTGATACTCCAGATATTCCAATACGAATTATTATTGGTAAGATACCTTTTTCTTTTGTCATCCAAGTAAAGTATGCAAATATTGGTGAAATACAGGCAAATATTGTCCAACCTTTAATAAATGTCCAACCATATACAGAATGAGTAATGTGTGCTGTTAAATAATAAGTTATCAGCATTCCAATAGAAAACAGAAAAACATTTATCATTGCTTTCTTTTTATCTTCACTATATATAGATATTATTGTTCCAAGTAATATCCAAATAGCAAATTCAGAAAATATATTTCCTAATATTTTTGTATGAATATCAAATAGTTTTGAAGCAACTCCTAATGTTGCACCTATTACAAACATAAAAATTGGATTAAAAATTTTGTTTTTCATAATTCTGCCCTTAATTAAAATTATTTCACATTATTAAAAATTTCAAAGCCTAATACTTCTATAATAATTCCTTTATCATAATTTTTAATTTTTTCTTCCTGTTCCATTTCTTCCTCTGAAATCATTTTATTAACTTTTGAAACTTTATACAAAATTGCTTTATATTCTACTGTACCTCCATCTTTTAATTGATTTCTAATAGGAAATAATAAAATCAATAAAATTACAACTATTGCTATTATTATTGCTTTCTTTTTCATAAATTCCATCCTTTCTACAAATTACTATTTATCTGTAACCATATTATAACACAAAAAAAGCAAACTTTTACATTTGCTCAAAAATTTTTTATATTTTTTATCCGTTTATTTCTGTTCCATCTTTAAATTTAAATACTATGGTATCCTTATCTATAATTGTTGCACTTTCTAATAAACTACCCCACATTAATCCATCAAACTTTATCAAAGGTTTATTTTGTTTCTTTAAAGTATTAATGTAATCTTTTATCATCTGATGCTTTGCTGCTTGTTGTGATGATTCAATTTCTACCTGTTCAAACTTGCATTTTGTTTCTTCGTATTCCTTTATCAGAGCATCATATTCTTTTTTATACTTTTCTTGGTTTTGTGCTACCCTAGAATTTATTTCAATAAGTTCCTGTATTTTTTCTACTTGTTCTGCTAGACTTTTTTCCAACTTTTCTTTTTCTTCAGATAATTCTTTTGTATTGCATATCTTATCAAGCACCATTTCTAAATTTGAAATAATCTCGTCTTTGTTTTCAAGAATAGAATTAACTGCATTTACAAATCTTGCCTCAACATCATCTGCTCTTATTGCAGGAGTCTTACATTTTTCCTTTCCTGCATACTTTCTATTACATTGATAAATTACTTTTTTATATTTAGAAGATGAGTGCCATACCTTAGCACCATAACTTCCTCCACATTCTCCGCACTTAATTCTAGATGTTAATATATCAGTTCCACTATATTTTCCATTAAGCATTAGTCTTCTATCTTTTTCAATTCTTACCATTTCAAATATCTCTGGTTCTATAATTGCTGGATGGTTATTTTCTACATAGTATTGTTGTATCTCCCCATTATTTACTTTTTGCTTTTTAGTTAAGAAGTCAGGTGTGTAATACTTTTGAAGTAACGCCTCTCCCTTATACTTCTCGTTTGTAAGGATACTTCTAACCGTTGAAGCGTGCCACTTTTGTTTATGTCCAGGTGTTTCAATTCCATCATTAGTTAAACCTTTTGCTATAGCTACAGCAGTTGAGCCAGATAAATACTCTCGATATATTCGCTTTACAATTACAGCTTGTTCTTCATCAATAACAAGGTTTCCATCTTCTCCTCTTTTGTATCCTAGGAAATGTCCAAACGGCACAGTTACTTTACCATCTGCAAATCTTTTTCTATGACCCCATTTAACATTCTCTGATATGGATCTACTTTCTTCTTGAGCTAATGAACTCATTATTGTAAGTAATAATTCTCCCTTACCATCAAATGTCCAGATGTTTTCTTTTTCAAAATAGCATTCACAACCTATATCTTTCAGCTTTCTTATTGTTGTTAAACTATCTACTGTGTTTCTTGCAAACCTTGATACTGACTTCGTGATAATTAAATCAATATTACCTGCCATAGCATATTCAACCATTTTATTAAATCCCTCACGATGCTTTGTAGATGTTCCACTTATACCTTCATCAGTATATACGTCGACAAATTCCCAATCATCTCTCGATTTAATGTAATTTGTATAATAATCAACCTGTGCCTCATAACTCGTTAATTGTTCTTCCTGGTCTGTTGAAACCCTGGCATATGCAGCGACTTTTCTTTTTTTCTTATTGGTAATTGGTACTGCATTATACAAGTTTACTGATGCAGGTATCTTTCTAACATTCTTTGGCATTTTTTCTCGCCTCCAGTGTTTTTAATCTTTTTTCTGTGGTTGTACGTTTTCTTTCTTCATTCCATCCTCTTTGTCTTGCAGTTGAATGCCATTCTTGTTTTATAACTCCTCCATCATAAGGATAGAACTCTATCATATCTTCTCCAATTGGTACAACCTTTTCAATTGTTTCATCAAATAAGTCAGAGTCAAATTCATTCCAACCTAAAGCATTACACGCTGCGATTTTCAATTCTTCTTCTGGTATAACCTTAGCACCGCAATACTTTGCACCTTTTTCACTTTTAGTTCGACATACCCAAACATAATAGGTATAATCTTTTCCCATTCTGTTTTTCTTACCACTTCTTCTATAACTCTTGCCACATAGTGGGCATTTAACTTTGGAAGTAAAACAAGTAATGTGCAGGGATTGGTTTGCTCTTTGACCTAGTTTATTTCTTCTTTCAAATTCTTTTTGAACAGCCTCAAATTGCTCCATTGATATAATTGCCTCGTGGCTATTTTCAACATAGTATTGATTAAGTTCTCCAGTATTCTTCTTTTCCTTTTTAATTATTGGATCAACAATATAGTATTTTTGTAGTAGTAAATTGCCAGTATAAGTGATGTTACTTAATATTTCACGTACACTTGATGGGCTAAATTTACCACCTTTATATGCCTTATAACCAAGTTCGTTTAATTCTGATGCTACTTTTTGATATGCTTTATTTTGCAAATAATTATCATAAATATATCTAACTACTTCAGCTTCTTCTGGTACTACTTCGAGTTTCTTATTTTTCCATCTGTAGCCGTATATAATAAAACCACCATTAGGTATTCCTTTTTCAAACCTTTTTCTAATTCCCCACTTTACATTGTTGCTTATAGAAATAGTTTCTTCCTGTGCAAACGAAGCAAGAATAGAAAGCATAAGTTCTCCATCTCCAGTTAATGAATTGATATTTTCTTTTTCAAACCTAACTTCAATACCTAGTTCCTTTAAATGTCTTACTACTTTTAAGAGGTCAACCGTGTTTCTAGCAAACCTTGAAACTGACTTTGTAAGAATAATATCAATCTTACCTTCCTCACAATCTTGTAACAGCCTTTTAAAGTCATTACGCTTTTCGATACCAGTACCGCTTATACCTAAATCAGCATAAACTCCTGCAAACTCCCATTCGGGATTTTTTTGTATTAAATCATTGTAGTAACTAACTTGAGCAGAATAAGAATGTAGCGTTCTACCTCTTTCAACTGATACTCTTGCATAAGCAGCTACTCTTTTAAGTTTAGGAAGGTCTATTTTTTTTGTTTCTAATTTTGTTATTTTACGCATCATACACCTCCAATTTTCCATTACTATATATCACTCTAAATGATGTATATATCAAGTGTTATTGGGCTATTTCAAAGAATAAATGACTAACTTTTGGTGTATATTTCTTTTTAAATTCAACCATCATTTGATTGTATTCTTGAATTGAAATAATCTTCTTTTCAAGCATATCTTTTAAATAATTCATTGTAATTTGATATGCTATTTCATTTTTAATTTTCATCAGAGTCCACCACCTTGCGTTTGCTAATGTAGTAACACTCCCTGGAACAATACTTTCTATTCCTTGATGGATATTCAAAATATTCTTTATTGCAAATGATGCAGTTATACTTTTGAGGAATTAACCTACGTTGCTTATCTTTATGAAGAGTCCAATAAACCTTACAACAACTATCTGAACAAAATGTTTTATTTTTCCTTCCTGCTATTTGGTAGAACTTCTTTCCACATTGTTTGCACACTTGGAGATTATCTTTTCCCTTTAATTGTTCTCCAGTTTTAATGTATCCTGCTATATTTTCCTTTTTACAAAAGGATCTAATTGTATTTGGAGAAATTTCTAGCAAAGATGATATTCTTAAATACCCATATCCTTGACTTCTTAACTTTCTAATTTTTTGTCTTTGTATTTCATCCATTGACTATTACCTCCTAAATAACAGTCAAAAATTAGTATGCGATTTTTAACCTATAAACAAAAAAAATAGCTTTTATCATCACTTGACTTTTAATAAAGAAAGAGTGATATATAAAAGCTAGGAGGATTAATTTTATGTATGATGAAATAAATCAAAATAAATTTGTGCTTGATTGCGAACGTTATATTGAAGAGAATGTTGCAGCACCTTATATTGCATTTTATCTGGCAAGAGGTTATTCATTAGATGTTCTTGGCACGTCATCATTGAAACAGCATTTTAATTCGGCAGCAGATGTTTTCAATATCTATTTTGAAAATACTGATAAAGTTATCACTGATATAAAACAAATATTGAAAGAAAAGTATAAATTAGAAATAGTTGAAGAAAATCCATTAAAATTAAAAGAGATATGATTTTGCTTTCATATCTCTTTATTCTTCAAAAAATTTTTCAATACTGACATCTAAAACTATGGATATCTTATATAGGGTTGTTAATGATATATTGTTTCTATCATTTTCAGATTCAATCCTTTTCAAATGATCAGGAGTTACATCCACAGCTTCAGCTAAATCCATCAGTCTTACATTCTTTTCGTTTCTATACTTTTTAATATTTTGGCATATGACTGACTTGATGTTTTTATTGAAATTATATTCTTTCATATCAATCACCCTAATAGATATTATTCCATTTTTTTTACAAAAAATAAGTGACCTTCCGTGCCGAATTTCCATTTTTATGGTATACTATTTATGGATCAAGCAAAAAAGGAAAGGAGTAATTGTATGGACTATGAAAAATTGTCTAAAGAAGAGCTAATCGAAGCACTAAAAGAATCACAAGATTTAAACAAAAAACTTTTAGATTTAATGGAAATACAAAATAATAAATTTACCGAAATTTCCATCAAAGCATTAGAAGAACAAATTAAATCAAGACATAATTTTTTAGCAGAGTTAGAACAAAGTGAACCTCCTAAACTTTTTAAATCTTTACATCGTGATTGGGAAAACAAAGTTCACTACACAAAAAAAGACATTGAAGAATTATACAAAAAATTATTTGAAGACTATACCGAGTATGGAGAGTTCATTGAAAAAATGAGCAAAAAAAATAAGGACAGCGAATAAGCTGCCCTTTTGTTATGGTATTAATAATTTTTGACCTACGCTTATGATGTTTGGATTTGCTATATTATTAGCTCTTGCTATCTCTGGGTATTTGTTTCCATCACCATAATATTTTTTAGCAATAGCCCATAAAGTATCACCCTTTACTACTGTGTGATATTTTGCAGATGGTTTTGGTGTAACTCCTAATCTAGCATTTACTATTGATTGAATTACAGCATAATCATAACCTGCATTAGTAAGTGCATTTTTTCGATCAGCACCATTACCCCAATTTCCATTAATGACTTCTGTGGCAATTTCATCATTGCTCTTTTTTGTTGGCTCGACTTTTGGAGTTTCTGGTGTTCCTTTTAAATAACCATTTAATCCAGCTTTTTTAATTATAGTTGGATAATCTTTATATGCATAATCTGTATCAACTCTCATTCCAGAAATATAACCACTTGATGAATTTTGCCACAAACCATAATCACCATATTTAAATGAAGGCTTATTGCTAGTCCATACTGCAAGCCATTTATCATACATAGATAATTTTGCAGTATCTATGAAATTATTAAAGTAATTACTATTAGCATAAATACCTACATAGTATCCTTTATTTTCTAAATATTCACAGAAACCTTTTATTGCATCTGCCATTCTTGATTTTCCTACTTGTTGGTGTCTATCTTCTTCAACATCCATATAAATTGGATATTCAAATTGTTTTCCTTTTAAACAATTATTATATAAGTATTCCGCTTCTGCTTTACCTTTTTCATAATTATTAGCACAGCTATACCAATATGCCCCTACAGGTATTCCTCTCGCTTTTGATTTACTATAAAAATCTTCAAAGCAACTATCCTTATTTTTATTAGTACCATTTCCACCCCAACCAGTAAATCCAGCTCTTAAAATTAAAAAATCAACTTTTGACTTTATCTCATCAAAGTTGATTCCTTTTTGGTATGAAGATATATCTAAACCTTTTCTTTCCATACTATTCTCCTCCATTCTTATTTTTTAATTGTTCCAAGGTTTCCATTATTACCTTAGGTAGTGGCAATCCCATAGAGCCCCAATTCTCTAAAATTGAAATCCCTTCGTTTGCTACAAAAAAATAGATTACAAGAGTTCTAATTGCACCAGTTTCTCCAGTTATTCTGTCTAACTGAACTGATAAAGCAACTATTATCAAGTAACCTATTTTCTTTACTATTCCTTTAGCACCTATGATGCTATTGAGCTTTTTCTTTGTTATTGCCTCACATACTCCTGTAATATAATCGAGTAATATGAAAACTAACAATGTTTTAAGTGCCACATCTAAACCTCCTAAAAAGTACACTACTGTTGTCAGTACCGTACCAGTTATAAAATTAAAAATTGATTTCATTTTTTCCTCCTATCTCTGAATATATGACAAACTACACGAAGTCCCAGATGGTTCACTCGCTGACAATTCCCACTTCGGTGTTACTGTAACTCTCTCCGAAACATTCGCAATATAATTAGGCTTACAATAAGTCTGCGTACTATATATCCATAAATCATAATCCGTATTAGATTTACTTATTACTTTTATATTAGTATTACTTGTATTAAAAGATGTTTCTAATGGATACAATATCGCATTACAGCCTAATCGACCATCATTACTCCCTGTCCACCCTAACTGCATTATTAAATCAATATAAGCATTTTGATTTGTGTTACCATTATTTCCTGCACCTATAAATATCTTGAAATAAGCAAATTCTCCTTGGTTATGATTATCGAATTTAAAATTACATATTTTTACCCAGTTTTTATTATTCATAGCCCCCGTATTCATTTTAGTTTCTTGAAACTTATCTTTGAAATTGTGCTTGTTATGGCTAATGCTAGAGGTATCAAGATATGTATTATTTCTAAATTTAATTGCTTTACTCATGCAGTTCGCCTCCATGTATATATTTGTGCATCTGTAACAATAAATCCACTAACTGATATATTACGGATATTCCATTGATTCGATGCACCTGTAACTTGATATTTTAAATTGCATCCTGGATTTGAATATCCCATGGTAGTTTCTTGAGTTATATCTGACTCTTTAAAAAACTTACTTGATCCAATTATCCTAAAAGTTTCAGACGACCATGTTCCTGTACTCGATGTAGCAATATTATTAAGATATATTGTTATCCTATTATCTCCACCTGTTCTTCCTTGGAATGTTATTCTATATTCTTTATGACATCCACTTGGGACAGATATATTGCTAAATAAACCATTTATTAATTCGTAACCATATGCACCTATTAAATTTGTTTTACCAACATTTCCACTACCACTTATTTCATCATATAAAACTTGAGTTCCTATTTGTTGCCTTTCATATCCACTATGAACCAATGTCCAAGTACCATCAAAAATTGTCGATGGATTTGTATTTGATGTAGATTTATAAATAGCACCAACTGGCATATAAGCACATGGATAGATGTGTTCATTGTTTTTATTCTTAAATCTAATACCTTTACTCATGCAGTTCGCCTCCACATATATACCGCCATGTATGGTGGCAGCGAATTAGTATTTGTAGTTTTTGCATATACACTATATTTAGCTGAAGATTGTGATTTACTTGATGATTCTACACCTGTGTTTCCAACACCTGTATCAGGTACTCCCGAATCACTAGCACCATTTTTCCAAGCACCAGATTCATAGTCATATAAACTAATGGCATTATTATCTTCTCCAATTAAAGCACCATAATATGGATGAAAACCCACTCTATATCCATGGTTATGTGATGTACTTCCTCCTGTAGAATTAACTGAATAAGAATTTCCAGCTCCTACTAAAAATCTATCTTTTATTTGTACCCAAGTTCCTCCAAAAAAAGAACTTGGATTAACATTATTTACTGATAAATAAATACTTCCAACTGGATAATATGGACAAGGATATATTTTTTCGCCTGACTTATTTTTAAATTGAATAGCTTTACTCATATTACCTCCTAATAACCAATTGCAAACCAATATAAAGTAAAAGAAACTGTGCCATACTTGTCAGATGTACTTTTTACATTAGCAGTAAATCCTGATTTTGACGGGTTGATTACTCCTACTCCTGATGTAAATCTTTGTACTCCATATCCAACATCACTCATCGTGGTTTGTATATTTAATACGTTATTTGGAAAAGTAATGTTATAACTTACATCAACTTTTTGTTCTGTCGATGTAATATTAGAGATTGATTTCGCTCCCCATTGTAGAATTAAGCCATTAAGAAGTTTTGTATAACCATTTTGGCTTTTATTGTTATAGTTAATTGTGTCTTTCATAACACTTTTCTCATGCACTATTCCCGAAGTATCCAAATATGTATTATTTTTAAACTTAATTGACTTACTCATAAATACCTCCTACCAAGTCGAAACAACATCGTATTCCAGAAATTCTATTCCATTAACCTCTAATGACTCGGCTTTTGCTGGAAAGCAATTGACACCTACTGATAACTTTTTTGTATCTACAAATAAGATGAACTTACCTTTTGCTAATGTTAGGTTATAAGTTGTTGTTCCAAACGAGTCTTTTAATATTACTTTATAATCCCATGCATAGTTCTTATCCTTAGACATTGTCACTTTAGTGTTATTACTTATTGTAGCTAATGACGAGTATGAACTATCTGTTGTTTTCTTATATTGATATTGAATTGTTAATTTATTTTTAGAGTTAACACTTGAAAACGATGCATTAACCGTTAGATATGTCTCATTTTCATAATTGTTTTTTCTTTTCAAAGATATTACAGCAGTAGGCAATGACCACGCTAAAAAAGTAACAGTCTTAGTAGCTGTAGTTGTATTACCTCTACTATCTGTTACTTTTACTGATAACGTTAAGTTGTTTGATGAATTAATAGTTCCAAAGTCAATATTACCTGCACTTGTTATGCTTTTAGTTACATTATTTATTGTTGCATCATATTTAGTGATGGTTGCACCTTTCTTTGCAGTTGCACTTGTAATCGTTACTAATAACTTAGATAAACTTTGAACCAATTGTTGGTTGTTTCCTGTGACAGCTGTAGTAGTGCTATTATTGTCCTTGTAAGAAATATTACTTGATGAAAAGGTTGGATTTCCATTTACTATTGATAGTTTCTTTGTAATGGTTGAATAGAATGTGTTTCCACCTATTATTGTTCTAACATAAAAAGTAACATTTCTACTATTACTCGTCGTACAAGCATTCCTTAAAACATTCCTTTCAGCCTCTGTTAAGTTAAATGTATAGGATGAGCCAGTTTTAGAAATACCTCTATATGCAACATCATCTTTTGAACCTGTTAATGATATACAAGCATCTAAGTTTGATACACTATTTCCTGCAGGATTTGAATAGCCAATCGAAGGATTTTGTTCGTCATTAAAGTCTGGTGCTGATGTCAAGTTAGCTTGTCTTGGTATGTTAGTTAAAGACCACGAGCCACTACCACTAACATTTCTTGCATAAGTATAAATACTCGCTTCTGCACTCGCACTAAAGGATTTTGAACCATCAGAGTTATGTCCTATTGTTGCCTGTCCTGTTGCAACAACAGTATCCCCATAAAGAGTAATTCGATCATTTTGACCTGTTTCATAAACAGTACTTCCATTTATAACTACTTTAAAATTACCTGCTTTATACCAAGATGTAGTTGAACCACCAGCAGCTTTCAATGACCAGTTTATTGTTGTTCTATTGTTTCCAATATCCTGTGATGCTATGCTCCAACTAAACACTAAATATCTTACGCTATATGCACTTGTATTAAATGAACCACTACTTGCCATCTACTCACCTCCTATATTAATGGAACTATTCCAATTCCTGTATTATCTGTGGTTTCTATTCCTAGCCATCTTGCTAAACCACACAACGTTATTTCTTCTTCTATTACTGATTTCTTCATATGGAACTCATCACCATTCATCCAGAACACCTTTGCACCTGTGTGGTCATATCCTGTAAATTCTTCTGGATTTATTACAACTCTACTTCCATCAATTCCATAAACGCATATTCCATTTTCATCAAATGTTCCAATTAATCTATTTGAAATATCATAGATTTCAATTCTACCTGCCTCGTTAATCTTTGCACCAACTTTGAAAGTTCCACCTTTTACTAGGTTTGCTGTCATATTAATAACATTGATATTTTGCATATCTAGTGTTCCATCAATAAGCCATGCAGAATTAAAATTTCCGTCAATTCCATTATTTGAAAACCCTATACCTTGAGCATTTATCATCATTACGTTTGTAGCTTTTTCCTTTGGTAGACTATCAACCACCAAAATCCTATCGCCTTCATAAATAACATAGCTGTTTCCAAGCTTACCCCATATTTTAGAGGTTGCCTCATTTAGTTCATTTTCTAATGTTACTTTAACCACTTCATTTGCTGATGATATTTGTTCCTTTGTATCTCCTTTTATAGTTTTAACAAGATCCTTTAATTGAGTCTTAAAATTACCAAACTCTATCTCTGTGTATTTATCTCGTATACAATCATATTTTAATGAGATTACATTTGTTGTTATCTTTATTCCAAGCTTTTCATGTTCTACTACGATTACATCTCCTAAATCTACTACACCTTCTATATGAGCTTTTACTTTATAATTACATTTGAAGTACTGATTTTCCTCAAGGTATGCTATTGCTTGAGTTCTTAAATCAGATATTAATGCCTCTCTATACTCATCTTCTTTTAGGTTTCCATCTTCATCTTTGTAATCATCTTGATTTATATCCTGGTCAAATTTAATAACTTTTGTATAAGGAATTGAATATTGCATTGCTGATTCAAGATAAACCTCTGGCAAAGTTATTCCATCATAACCAACTGGGAGTATTTTTGTTACTACATTATCCCAGTTTTCTTTAACCTCTATGTCAGTTGAGTTTTTTCCATACTTAATTACAATGCCTCTGTCAGCTCCTATTGTTTCTTTTACTCCAATAACCCAGTTATCTCTATATAAGTGTCCTCCCCATTTTTCAACAACGATTGAGATTGCCTCTTCTAAACTTTTTCTAATCACTCTAGTAGAATTAATCCTTGTAATATCTGATATTGTTGTAAAAGGTGTACCAACATCACAAGCACTATTTAAATGATCCAATGCATCATTGCAATTTTTATCAACGACATTTGAATCAACGATTACATAGTTTTGAGAGTCTTTCCAAAGATGATATCCTTTTACAGATACTTTGGTGTTTTTCTTTTCTGGATTAGTTAATCTAAATCCTTGCTCTCCCCATCTTGTTTTTGCTCTTATAATCATTCCTTCTTGAAGATATGGTAAGTCTTCAATTGATGATTCAATAGTTATATAGTAGTCGCCATTGTCTTCTATAAAGACTTCTGCTTTATTAGGATGTAATATTTTTAATCCATTGTGGTCAAATAATCTCTCGTCTGCATCATAAACTTTAATCATTACAACCACCTCGACTTCGGTTCAATTTCTATTTTGGTTAAAGTTCCTGTCCAAGAAATAGTATTATTTCCTACTTCTAGTTTTGGAAATTCTCCAAGCATATTTCTATTCTTATAAACTCCTTCCAAATATGCCTCTTCTTTTAAGCTATCAACTATTACTTTGTTTTCTCCATTTGGGAATGTATATTTAAATATGTTTATTCCATTAACTGCTATTTCAATTGTTCCAGAACCTTCAAGCATAAAAATAGGCTTAGAAACTTCTAAGCCTTTATTTTCAACTTCAACTGATGTTTGAGTAGTAATACTTAAACTAACCTTGCTTTCATCTTTTAAATACTTGTATGGTTGAACATGAAATTTAACTGTTGCCTTTCTAATTTGTAACAGTCTTTCATAATCTACATCATCAAATATACTAGCAATATACACTTTATCTGGTTCATCGCTTAATATGAGCTCACCATCTCCTGTGAAGTATTTTATTACTTCATCAATATCATAATTTCTAGCTAGTCCTATTCCTACATTTTTTGTATAACTTTCATATCCTACTTTTTCTATAATATCTCCATCTCTACCATCGATTTCGATTTTATCTACTTTCATTTTTGGTTTAGTAATTGGTGGCGTATTTGTGATAATAAGTCCTTCTATTTCTTTACTTGATTTATTTTTCCATGTTATTTCTGCCATTATCCATACACCACCTTTTCTACATTATCAATTACTAATTCTCCAAACACGTCTTCTGATATTCTTATACTCATACCATTTAGAGCTTGTTGAAAAGCACTAACCAAATTATCTTTTGAATATGAGTCAGCATTCATTCCAATATTATCTACATCAGCAGTCATACCAACATTGAAGTCAGTAGGAATTGCATCTTCCATCATATCAGAAACATTATTCATTTCTTGAGTAAAACCTTCTCCTAAACCTAAAGCAAGATTTGAACCAATCTCGTCTCTAAATACTCTTGATGGAGAATGAATACCAAAGAAACTTTTAATACCATTAAGAATTGACTTACCAAAACCTTTGATTTTATCAAGCACCCAATCTTTAGCATTATTGATACCATTCCATAAACCTTGAATTAAGTTTTTACCTACTTCAGCTAATGACCCTATACCATTTTTAAATCCATTAACTAATGCAGATATGATTTGTGGTACTGCTTTTACTATTTCTACAATGATTGTAGGCAAGTTCTTAATCAATGCAACAAATAACTGAACTCCTGCCATTATAATTTTATCGATGTTCCCAATTAAGGCATTAACTATTCCAGTTATTATTTTTGGTATAGCATTTACAATGGTTGTTATAATTTGAGGAAGTGCTTGTATAAGTGCAATAAGTAAATCGATACCTGCTTGAATAATAAGAGGTATTGACTCCATCAAAGCAGTAAGTAACCCATCAATTATTTGTGGTATTGCCTCAACTATTGTTTTTATAATGTCTGGCAAAGCACCAATTAACGATGTAAGAAGTTCTATTCCAGTTTGAATTATTTGTGGTATTGAATTTAATAAAAATGTCACGATACCATTTATAATTTCTGGAAGTGCTGCTATAAGAATTGGAAGTGCAGTGATTAATCCTTGTGCTAGTCCCATTATCAATTGAAGTGCTGCATCCAAAAGCATCGGTAGGTTTTCAATTAAGCCATTAACAATTGTGATAATTGCTTGAACTGCAGTTGGTATTAATGTAGGTAGTAACTCTCCTATTCCTTCTATTAAAGAAGTAAATATAACTACAATTGCATCCATTAATAGTGGTAGGTTTTCCACCAATGTTTCTATTATTGTGGTTAATGCCGTAACTACGGTTGGAATAAGCTCTGGAATTAAATTCAATATAGTTTCAAGTAAACTAGAAAAAAGTTCTGTGACTGCCTCTAATAAGGTTGGCAACATTTGACCTATTGCACCTAAAAGAGCATCCAGAACCGTTGGTAGAACTGATACTATATTATTTAAAACTGGAGTTATATTTTTAATAACCGTATTTAATGAGTCAGCTAGGTTTTTAACCAAAACTTGCATATCTGCATCAGCATTACCAAATCCAGTTAGTAAATTTTCAAATGCACTTTTCATAGCATTTGCTGATCCTGATATTGTCTTTTCAGCCTCTGCCGCTGTAGTACCTGTTATTCCCATTTCAGTTTGAATAACATGAATTGCACTATAAACATCATTTAAGTTAGAGATGTCATATTTAACACCACTGATTTTCTCGGCATCTTTCAATAACCTTTCCATTTCAGTTTTAGTACCACCATATCCTAATTTTAAGTTATCCAACATTGTATAGTTTTGTTTTGCGAAACCTTGGTATGCACTTTGAATTAAGGACATATCAGTACCCATCTTATTAGCGTTATCTGACATATCAACTATGGCTTGATTTGCTGCTCTTGCTGCTGCCTCAGTATCTCCATTTAATGATGATATTAAACTAGCACTAAAAGATGTAACTGTATTCATATATTCATTTGCAGAAAGTCCTGCTGTTTTATAAGCATTGTTGGCGTCATTAAAAACTTGTTTTTGTGCTGCAAGAAGTGAGTTATATTTTCCTTCTACTTCTCCTACACTTTTACCAACACTTGCTGCATACTCTTCAACCGAAGATGCCTCTGTACCAAATAGAGTTTTAACACCACCTTCAAGCTGTTCAAATTCTGCATAAGCTGATACAACTTTAGATGCTAGAGCAACTGCCGCAGCTCCTGCCGCAACAGCTACTGCTCCCATTGTTGCACCTATTCCTTTTAAGACTGAACCTAGTTTTTCAAACTTGCCATTGCTATTTTCAGCTTTATTTCCTGCATCATCTATATCATTTCCCATCTTATCTGCACTTTTAGATACATCGTCCATTTCAGTTCCAGCACTATCAAGTGCAGCCTCGTTGGTTTTCAACTCTTTTTCCATAGAATTTAATTCAGCAGTAGCGTTATTTAATTTAATTTGCCATTCTTGAGTTCTTTTATCATTTTCTCCAAAAGACTCGGAAGAGTTATTTAAGGCATTTTTTAATAATTCTATTTTTTGTTTTTGTGTATCTATTTCCTTATTTAACACCTGGTTTTTAGCTGTTAATGATTGTATAGAAGTATCGTTTTTACTGAATTGGGATTCAACTAACTTCATTTCAGATCCTAGAACTTTAAAACTTTGATTGATACTATAAAGAGCACTTTTGAATTCCTTTTCTCCCTCGACACCAATCTTCAATCCGAAATTATCTGCCATTATAACTCACCTCCTTAAATCCCATCTGGAATAATATCGTCTATAAAGACCTCTCTTTTTGGTTTAGCTATTCCATTAAATTGTCTATGGCATTCCCATAAATCTAGTAATAATCCAAAAGGCATAAGCCATACTTCGTCATAAGATAGATTTAGATGAGCTAAACCGTAATATAAAAGTCGAGTAAATAATTCTTCATCACTTACTCGACTTCCACGTTTTTTGAATTTTCTTCACTTTCAATATTTCTTTTTGTTCCTTTATATAAACAATCTGTTATCGCTTGTTTATAATCAGCTAAATCAAATGGAGTTGTTAAGACTTCAACTTCTTCTTCAGTTAATAACTCTTTTTGATTATCTTTGTTTTTAATGTTATGAATTAAAATTGATTGATTTGCTAAAAGACATATAAGCCATACTATTTCTCCTAGAGCCATTTCAAAGTTTTCAGCCTTCATTAGTTTATCTCCTAAATTCTCTAAACCACCATATCTTCCTGCTATCTCCTTTGTTGCTTTTGTTGTTAAGATTAGCTCATATTCCTTATCACCAACTTTAATTTTACTTACTCTATCAGTTTCCATTACTTACCTCCAGTTTCTATTTTCCACTAGTTTGTGTACTTGTTGTTGCATATGTAGGCTCGTATACAGAGTTGTACCAATCATTTATAGTTGCTGCTGTTACACCTGTATCACCTTCAGTTACTTCTGCTTTCCAAGGATGTTTTCCATTTGCATCTGGTTTATTTCTGCATAATACTGTACCTTCAATTGATGGTGTAGAGAATGTAATTGAATCACCTTTTGTTGCAAGACTTGCTGCAGGTATTCCAAACTTAACTCTATATAACCAATAATATTTATATTTACCATTTGATTTTTTTGCTCTAAATCCAATTGCAACAGGACTTCCAGCATCTTGACCACCTGATATCAAAACATTATTTTTATCTACTTGAGCTCCTGTTAAATCCGCTGCCACACTAATTCCAATATCATCAACACCTAGTGTTAAAGTACCACTTTTAAATTCCTTTACTATTTCTGCTGCAACATCATCAGCATAAAGAGTTGCCTCTGCAAGCTCTACAGATAATTCAGCAGATATAGCTTTTGCAAGGACAGTTGGTGTAGCATATGTTTCATTACCAGATGCATCTTCTGTAATTTTTGAATAATATAATTTATCTAAACCTATTGTAGCCATTTACATTTCCTCCATTTCATAATATTTTGCTACGTCTATGTTGTAATGATGAAATCCAGTATCGTTTTCATATTCAACATATCGTTTATCTGTTATCGTAAAGTTGTTATTTAATAAGCCCTTTACGATTTTCTTTTTTAATTGCATATAGTTTCCTTTTGTAAAAATAGATAGTCTTACTTCTGATGTTTCATACTTTGGTTTGTCATCACAAAATAATGAAAAGTTATCTGATATAGGAACTAAAACAACATACTCATCTAATGCTTTGTCGCTTAATTTAGCTGTTTCAGTTTGTATCGACATATCACTCAAAAGTGTATTTAATTCGGATAATACTGTCATATGTTGTTTACCTCCTTATCAAATGTTGATTTCATTACTTCTATGCATTTTGCTTTTGATGATGCTTTTGCAGGTTTCATAAATGGTTTAGCAACTTGACCTGATTTTCCATATTCAATAATATTGGCTAATTTTGCGTTGCTAGTTCCATCTCTTCTTGTTTCTGCAAATCCAACTTTAATATTGTAATTTCCATTCCTATCAAGCCTTACTTCTGATAGTCCTAATGCTCCCTCAAGCTCTCCTGTGGATCTTGATTTGTATTTTGTACCACTCCCCACTACTGAACTTAAATTGCTTTTTACTTTTGAAAGAACTACCTCTCCTCCAGCTTTTAGCATCTTTTCACAAATTTCATCAGTCTTATTTCCAAGCTTTGATAATTTTTGTAGATATTCTTCAGGTAATTGCACATAAGCCTTAGCCATTTTGAATCACCTTCTTTGCTAGAATTTCAATATACATATTTTTTCCTTTAACATCTTCAATTGAAGTAATTTCAAAGTTCTCATCATCACATAAAATAGTCATATCAGTTGAGAGTTTTGTTCCTGGAATAGCACGAATAATAAAGAGGTCAGTCGCCTCAGTAAAAGTAGTTCTATTTGCCCACTTTTCACTTCCGTGTCTGCCCTCTCTATATCCTCTAACTCTTGCAACTGTTATTTCTTGTTTTGTTGAGAAACCATCTTCATCCTTTACATTTTGGATACTTTTTATTTCAATAAATTTATTCATTTTACCAAAGCTCATGGGCTACACCTTCCAATCTCTATTAAGTCTTAATAGTAGATTTACTGTGTTCCATACTTGGCTTGATGCATTTACATTGTCAGCAAAGAAACCACCAGTTGAGCCATCTCTACTTTCATAGAAATGACTTACAAGCATAATAATTGCTTGTTTTGTTGTTTCTGACATTTCATGTTCTTGATAGTATCCTTCTTCTATATGCTGATAGCTTTCTGCATAAGAGATTGCAGCAGTGATGAATTGTTTTAGTAATTCATCATCTACTGAATGTTCTAATATAAGATTTTGTTTTACTTTAATTAATAACTCTTCAATCACTGCTATTTACCTCCATTCACTATTTTGTAGTAGTTGTTGTTGTATTTGTAGTAGTTGTTTTTTCAGCAACAACTTTTAAGATTTGAACTGCCTCTGGAAGTACTAATTTTCCATCAACTCTTTCTTTTGCAACATAACCAATCATTCCATTACCAGCGAATAATTCTGTTAATTGTTTGAATGATCTTACACCTCTATCACCAATGTTGTAATAACTAAAATCACCAAATGCAATTGAGTCTTCTGGTGCATATTGAGAAGTATATACTGGATAACCAAGTAATCTATCTGGTTCTCCTTGTACTAATGATGGTTGCCACATATATGCTCCATTTCCATCTTTGTAAGTTCTAATCGTTGCTATCATTTTGTCATTCATAATAAATGCAGCATTTTTTCTATATGCTCTTTTTAAGTTATATACAAGTTCTATAATTGCATCTGCTCCTGTTGTTTTTGCTGTTATATAAGTACCACCACCAGTTGTTGCAAATATACCTGTAGGTTGTCCTTCTCCTGTTCCATTTAAAAACGCATTCTCTTCAGCATTTCCGATTGCCTTACCAAAGCTATCAATCAAGAAATTCTCTAAACCGAATGCGTTATCATATAATAATTCTTCTGTTACTTTAACTGCAACGTGTAATTTATGTGCATCTAGGATTTTTTGGTCGAATGCTGCTTCTCCAAAAGATAAAGTGTCACCTTCTTCAATCCAAGCTGCTGCAGGTGCAGTACTTGCAATATTTATTTTGTGTTCTCCACTTGTTTTAATATTTGTAGCTAAACTACGAACAATATTATTTTCTTCTAATTTTTGGATTAATCTAGTGTCATATTCATCTGGTACTAAATATCCTCCATCTGCATCTACACCTTCTTGTAAGACATTTGATACTTGTCTAAAGTTTGAACGTAATGCAGTTAACATTGCATCTTTATATTCATTTGATGCTCTTCCTGTTTTTACTTCGTTATCAACTTTTGATGGTCTTGTAACGATAGGAGTATTAACAGGTTTATTTAATTCATTCTCCATATTTTCCATTGCCTCCATTCTTTCAATTTCCTTACTATAGTTTTTAATTTTTTCTTCCATTGAGTTATAAGTTTCAGCATCTTCTTTTGAAAGAAGTCCGTCCTTATCTCTTTTACTTTCTACAAAGGCTTTAGCACCTTCCCAAGCTTTATTTCTGGCTTCTCTTAATTCTAAAATAGTCATTTTTATTACCTCCAATTTCTTATTAATTCCAGACGTTCTAATAAACTGTCTGATGTTATTTCATTTTTTGTTTTCTGTGATATCTTGCACTTTTCTGCCATCTTCTCAATTAATGAGTTAGTAACAGATGCACGAGAAAACGTCATGCTTACATTAGGAACTTCAAGCTCATCCTCTTCTGTGTTTCTTTGCATTATTTCATCTGCAAATCCAAGTTCAATGGCACTATTAGCGTCCATCCATGTTTCAGCATCCATAAGATGTGATAACCTTGCTCTTGATAAGCCTGTTTTAATTTCATATGCATTGATGATTGATTCCTTAACTTCATCAAGCATAGCTATGGCTTTTTGCATTTCAGCTGTATCTCCTGCTGCTATTGTTGCAGGATTGTGGATCATAATCATTGATACTGGAGATACGATTACTTTGTTTCCAGCCATTGCAATTACTGATGCTGCACTCGCTGCAATTCCATCTATTTTTACTGTTACATTACCTTTGTAATCCATCAGCATATTGTAGATTTGAGCCGCTGCAATGCAGTCACCACCTGGAGAATTAATCCATACGGTAATGTCTCCCTCACCACTATTTAATTCATCTTTAAATAATGCTGGTGTTACTTCATCATCGAACCATGACTCTTCAGCTATTGTTCCATTTAGAAACAGTATTCTTTCTTGACTTTGAGTTTCGGTTTCCTGATTTGTTATCGTTTTGTTCTTCCAATTCCAAAACTTCTTCATTTTTTTCCTCCTCTCCTTTAGGTCTATATGCTGCACCTACTTCAGTGATTGGCATCATGTTTCCATTTACCATGTATGTGTTTCCACCTTCTTCATCTGGAATTAAATCTAGATTTTCAAGTTCTCTAACATCATTTGGTGACATGAATCCATTTTGTATACCAATGCTATATCCACTCATTCTGCTTTGATAATCTCCACGAAGTAAGCCATCAACATTAAACTTAATAAAATATTTTTTCTTTTCTTCTTTAGTTAATAACGACCTTATAAGTGTTTGCTCCCATCTTGAAACCCAAGGGTCAAGCGTATATTTCACAAACTCCAATGATTGTTGCTCTATATTAGAAAAACTCGACTTTTCAAGGTCACCAACCATATGTGGTGGGACTCTAAAAATTCGAGCTATCTCATTTATTTGAAATTTACGAGTTTCTAAAAATTGAGCTTCATTTGGAGAAATAGAAATAGGAGTATATTTCATACCTTCTTCAAGTACAGCTACTTTGTGAGAATTTTGGCTACCTCCAAAAGTTTCAGTCCAACTTTCTCTTACTTTAGTAGGGTCTTTTAATGTGCCTGGATGCTCTAACACACCACTTGGTGCTGCTCCATTTGCATAAAATTTACTACCATATTCTTCTGCTGCAATTGCAAGACCTATCGCATTTTTAGCCATTGCAATCGGAGAATATCCAACCAATCCATCAAACCCTAATCCAGGAATATGTAAGACATCAGTTTCACTTAATCTCACTGTTGTTTCTTTATTAATTGGAACATCATCTGTGCTTGTTAAATATTCGTAGTAAAGTTTTCCCTTTTCATCTCTATTAACTGTCATCCTATCTGGCATAAGTGGATACAATGCTATGATTTCTCCCTTTCCATTTCTTATGATTTGTGCATAAGCATTACCCCATAATAAAAGATGAGTCATAAGTGTTTCTCTAAACACAAATGATGTCATCTCTGGATTAGGTTCATCATGCAATAAAAAATATAATGGATGTTCTATAGCTTTTTTCTTACTTCCGTTTTCATCGTATTTGTAAAAATGCAAAGGCAAACTTGCTACCGCTTCTGACAAAATTCTTACACAGCTATAAACTGCTGTCATTTGCATTGCTGAACGCTCATTTACTCTTTTACCACTTGTTGTTCCTCCCATAAAAAAGCTATAATTACTTCCTGTCGTTCTATCTTTAGGTGCATCCCTCGACCTAAATATGCCACTAAAAATTCCCATATCTAATCATCTCCTTCTATAAGAATAAAATTCCTCTGTTATCATAGACACTTTCACTTAAACTGCTACCACATCTAATTGCTCTATCAAGTGCCATAATAGTTGCAATTACTCCATCTATTTTTTCAGTAGACTTTTCTTTATCTGCTTTTATATTTCCAGCAGGGTCAGTTTTAATAAAGACATTGTCCATATTCCATCTTAAAATTGGATGACCTCCATGACGAAGTTTCTTTTCAAGTGTTAGTTTCATTAATTCTTTAGTTGGTGGACTCATGTCTTTAAATCCCTGTCCAAATGGAACAACAGTAAATCCCATGTTCTCTAAATTTTGAACCATCTGTACTGCTCCCCATCTATCGAATGCAATTTCTCGAATATTAAATTTTTCTCCTAACTTTTCTATAAACTTTTCAATATAACCGTAATGAACTACATTCCCTTCAGTTGTTTGTAAGAAACCTTGTCTTTGCCATACATCATAAGGAACATGATCCCTTTTAACTCTCAAATCAAGAGTATCTTCTGGTATCCAAAAGTAAGGTAGAACAATATATTCTTCCTCATCATCTATTGGTGGAAAGACTAAAGAAAAAGCCGTTATATCTGTTGTGGATGATAAGTCTAATCCTCCATAACATACACGACCTTCTAATTCTTCTTCTATAATTTTTCCACCACACAAATCCCATTTTTCCATAGGCATCCATCTTATTGATTGTTTTACCCATTGGTTGAGTCGCAATTGCCTGAATGCATTTTCTTCTCCAGGATTTTGTTGTGCTGATTCACAAGCAGCTCTTACTTTATCCTCAGCAACTGTTATTCCAAGTGACGGATTTGCTTTTCTCCATACTTTTGGATCAGTCCAATCTTCGCTTTCATCAGCACCATAAATTACTGAATAAAATGTAGGGTCAATTTTATTTCCTTTTTCAATATCTTTTGCCTTTTGATGTATTTCATAACAAATTGAGTTAGTATCATTTCCTGCTGTTGTAATTAAGAAATACAAAGGTTGCATTCTTGCATCACCAGAACCTTGAGTCATTACATCATACAATTTCCTATTAGGTTGTGTGTGTAATTCATCAAATATAACGCCATGAGTATTGAAACCATGTTTATTAGCAACATCTGCAGATAACACTTGATAAGAACTATTTGTTGGTTTGTATATTAGTTTTTTCTGCGACTCTAATATTTTTACTCTTCTTGATAATGCAGGACAGAACTTAACCATATCTACTGCAACATCAAATACAATTTTCGCTTGGTTTCTATCTGCAGCACACCCATACACTTCAGCTCTTTCTTCTCCATCACCACAAGTTAGTAACAGTGCTACTGCCGCTGCAAGTTCTGACTTACCTTGCTTTTTAGGAATTTCAATATAAGCAGTATTGAATTGTCTGTATCCATTAGGTTTAAGTACACCAAAGATATCTCTGATGATTTGTTCTTGCCAGTCTATTAATTCAAAGTGCTTTCCTGCCCACGTTCCTTTTGTATGACAAAGGCTCTCAATAAAAGCAACTGCAAAATCTGCTGCATCTTCATCATAGTAGCTTGTTTTAGCCATAAACTTTGTTGGCTTATAGTTCTTTAACTTTCTCAATTTATCATCTCCATTCCACACAAAAAGCACTCCATAAATGAAGTGCTTTCAAAAAATATTTATTTAGTTTTATTTTTCTTGAGTTCTATGTATTGTTTTAATGATGTGTTCTTGTTCCTTAATATCAACACCTATTGACTCAAGTGCCTCCCTTGTTCCACAATCGGGACATATTGGTGTTTTATTATCTCTTCTTGATATTGCAGGATGTCCTTGATATTCTGCTCCACATTTTGGACATTTTCTTGTCCTATTCAATTCCTTCTTCATCTTCTATCCTCCCACTTTTACTTTTATTCAGAGCATCTACTAAATAATCTGGATTAAAACCAAACCTTAAATATCCTTCAAGGCAAGTTCCCAAATAATGTTGACTTGGTATTCCAAGTTCTCTGTCTTCATGCATTATATAAACATAGGCTTTTCTAATTCTTATCTTTTTTGATTTAATTCCTTTGATTGGAAGATACATTTCAGTTTTGTAATAAAACTGTGGGCATCCTTCATATCTATCAAGTGCAAGTTCATCACTTTCTTTTGTTTCCCAAATTACTACTGGTACTTGTTCGCCTTTCTTTTTTTCAATGGTTAAATAAGAACCTGTCTTACTACCTTTAAATAATAATTCATAATCCTTAATAACCGATGTTCCAATAATCCTTGCTGTTGGACATCTGTATTTCATCTGTCTAACATTTAAATTACTACCGTAAGCTATATAATATCTCCTCTCCATAAGATATCCTCCTTTCTTTTTCAAGGGATTACCCTTCTACCACCTTAAGGGCAGTCAATGCTGCCGATTAAAGTACCAGGAGGCTAACTCCTTGAGCTTACTCTTTTTTGTCTAAATGCTGTGTCACCTTCAAGTCTTTTTGTTAATACATCTCTTGCTGTTTTAAATTCATCTCCAATGAATCCTAATCTTAATAACCATGTTCTCATTGCATATTTTGGATTATCATTTTGTTGTCTTTTGGCTGATGCAAATTTCACATCTTTTGCCATTTGACTTAATGCTAGGCAAAATTGAATGTAGCTTTTTAATTGTCCTGCATGAAGTCCATTTTGTTTTCCTTCTGCTGGTGGATCAAATTGAAATAATCTAAATTCAATAGTTCCTTTTGTAAATGTTGCATGGAAGTTTAGCATATGGTATCTGCTATCGTTGTAATGCTGATTTCTATAATAACTAGCATTTTGTGTTTGATACCAAATGTCTGCGAATTTTGACATTGTCTTTGGTTTCTTTCTATTAAGTACTCTTAAGAACTCTGGATTAACTGTTCTGCAATATCTAGCCATTCTCATTGAATCAAGTTTTAATGCATCTGCTATCAACAATTCATGACTTGCCATAATGTTTGCTAGGTTTCTCATTGTTTGAGGTGTGTGTCCATCTGCTCCTATGTGGATGTGAACTCCGCATCCTCTTGTTGCATCACTCTTTGCACCTGCTTTCCTTAAAAGTCTTATTAGTTCCTGTAATGTTTCAATATCGTCATACTTTAATATTGGTGTTACCAATTCACATTTTTTACTTTCTACTCCAGAAATACTTGTATCTCTTTGAAACTTCCATTCTCTTCCGTCACTTGACCAGGCAGACCATGTTAAGTATCCATTTCTATTATCTGTGTATTCATATCTGCCTGTTCCAAATAACTCGGCTGCTATCTTTGCAGCTTTCTCTCTGGTTATGTTATTCATTTCAACTTCTACTCCGATTGTTTGTTCTTTCATTTTTTCGGATTGTCTTATTGCTTTTTCACTCATCTTACTCACCTTTCTTTATATAAGATTTCCTCTTTTTGTTATGTATATATATCACTCTAAAAGGCATATATATCAAGTCATTTAGGCAAAATAAGTGTATATTTTTTGCTATATTTTGATACATTTGTCGACATTGTAAATAACATTTAAAGAACTACCATTGTCCCAGGCAACCATAATTGATCCAGTATCATCTACACCAATTACAGTCCCTTCTGTTCCAAGTGGTGGAGCCTGCATATCATCCATCTTTATAAGCCTTACTCTTGTTCCTTTTGGATATTCTTTTCGTATTCTTTCAACGATTTCTTTTTTTGGAAACATCATATTGTTTACCTCCTTGCATTACATATATCACTCTAAAACACATATTTATCAAGTGATGTGTGCGTAATACTCGATTCCAGATAGAACAAAGTAAACACATGGAAGTGCTACACCATTTCCCCATAACTTATATTCAGCTGAATCAGAATGAGGATTTTGTAGCCATTTAATTATTTGGCTATCTGTCTTTTCTTTTTTATTTTTCCCTTCTGCTTTAGAACTTTCATTAAATATTTCTCTCCAATAATCAATATCTTCTTTGGTTGGTTCTTTTGTTTCTAAATTAGAACACCACCAATCAGGAAAACCTTGAAGTCTTGCACATTCTTTTGGTGTAAGTCTTCTAACTCTTAACTTATCATTCACTATTGGAGGATCCATATAGTCAGTTGCAATTAATGTATTAGCTAGATTTTCACTTGCTCTAATATGAAATGAACTCTTGCTTGTCGAATAAACAATTGCTACTCCACCTTGATTTGAATTTGGAAAGTTTCCATTAGTATCAAGAGTTCTAGATGTTTCTGTTTCATACACATTATTCCTTGCATTCTTTGTACCTTCAGATGTTAATCTTACATCGTAGTTTTTTGAATGAACAATAAATGGTTGATTGTTGCCACCAGTTCCATAAGTTGAAAGAACCGTTGGTGCAACATTCAATGGTCCTTTATATCTTAAATCTTGCGAGTGATTTTCAAATAAATCTAACTTGCCTGATTCTCTAATGCTATCTTCAATATTTCTGGAAGAGTCCTGCCACGACTTGAAGCTCGCCTTAGAATACCCTGACAAGCCCTCTGACTCAAATAATATTTTTGAGGCACTGTTTCCTCCAAAATCTGCGACAAGGTAGATACGATTTCTTCTCTGGGGAACTCCCCAAAACTGAGCATCAAATACTCGCCATGCGATTGAGAAATCATCTCCCATAATCGTTCCTGCTTGTTGCCACTTTGCAGGTTTAGGAATAGACAATTCTTGATGTTTGACTTTACAGATTTCTTCAAGGACACTTTTGAAGTCGTCTCCTTTGTTTGAAGAGAAGGCTCCTGTGACATTTTCCCAGACAATATATCTTGGCTTTTCTCCATTAGTTGCACACCTCATTTCTTTTACTACTCTTATTGCTTCATAAAAAAGATTAGACCTACTTCCGTCTAATCCTGCTCTTTTACCCGCTATCGACATATCCTGGCATGGACTTCCAAAGGTAATTATATCTACGGGCTCTACTTCATTTCCTTTTATTTTAGTAATATCGCCATAATGCTTTACTTTGGATAATCTTTTAGTTGTTACCCTTATTGCAAATGGCTCTATCTCTGAACTCCATACAGGTTTAATCCCTGCTAACATCCCACCTAATGGAAAACCACCACTTCCGTCAAATAAACTTGCAAGTGTCAGTTCTTTATCCATTATCAACTTCTACCTCTTTAACTAAATCTTTATACAATATCTTCACACCATCTCTAATTACATACACATTTTCACTATCGTTAGTATCTTCAACATATCTTCTTAAAATAACTGATGCATATTTTTCATCAAGTTCCATTGTGTAGCAAATTCTATTCATTTGCTCACAAGCCATAAGTGTTGATCCACTACCACCAAATGTGTCTATAACAATTGCATTAGCTTGAGTGGAATTGTTTATTGGATAAGCTAATAAATCAAGTGGTTTAGAAGTTGGATGATTTGAGTTCTTTTTAGGTTTATCAAAGTTCCAGATAGTAGTTTGTTTTCTATCTGAATACCATGGATGCTTTCCATTTTGCAAGAAACCATATAAAACAGGTTCATGTTGCCATTGATAATCTGAACGACCAAGTACTAAACTATCTTTTACCCATATGCAACAACCTGCTAAATGAAATCCTGCATCTATAAAAGCTTTTCTAAAATTCAAGCCTTCTGTATCAGCATGGAATACATATGCAGCACCACCATTTTCCAAATGGTCTGCCATATTTTTAAATGATAAATATAAGAACTCATAGAAGTCATTGTTATCCATACTATCATTTTGGATTGTTAATCCATCAGAGCTTTTGAAAGCTACGTTGTAAGGTGGGTCGGTCAAGATTAAGTTTGCTTTTTTATCTTCCATTAGTTTTGCTACATCTTCACTTGATGTTGCATCACCACACATCAACTTATGCTTTCCTACAAACCACACATCCCCTCTTTCAACAAAACTTGCTTTTTCAAGGGCAGCAGTTAAATCAAATTCATCTTCTTTTACTTCTTTGTCATCTACTCCAAATAAGTCAGCTAGTTCTTTTTCATCAAATCCAGTAAACTCTAAATCGTATCCTAGATTTTGTAATTCTTCCATTTCAATTTTAAGTAATTCTTCATCCCAACCTGCATCCAATGCCATACGGTTATCTGCTAAAATATATGCTTTCTTTTGAGCATCAGTTAAGTAGTCAACGAACACACATGGTACTTCTTCTATTCCTTCTTCTTTAGCTGCCATCAATCTTCCATGACCAGCGATTACATTAAACTCTCTATCAATTATTATTGGATTAACAAATCCAAACTCTCTAAGTGAAGAACGAAGTTTCAATATTTGTTCTGCCGAGTGTGTTCTTGCATTATTCACATAAGGAACTAATTTATCAATTGATATTAGTTGCATTTCTGTTGTTGTTTTAGACATTTTATCCACCTCCTAAAAAAGTCCCCATTCAGCGAATTTCTCAAATCCACCGATAGACTCAATGTAATCTTTAGCAATGTTTACTATTTCTTCATAAGGTCTTCCATCTACTTCTTTATCACCAATAGCACATGATATCTTCACAACTTCATTAGTTTCTTGAGCTTTCAAAAAAGCATAAATATTTACTGACACATCTGCTTTTGATAGATCCTTACCATGAAGTCCTCCACCAGTTACACAATCTGCCATATCAGAGCCAAGTTTTCTATTAGTAGCACCTGTATCAACATCAGTTCCTCCAGTCCAATCTCCTAATGGATTAATTATTGCATCTTGATACAATTCTTTTAATTCTTCAGTTTTGCAATTGCTTTGACAAATTATTAATTTTTCTTTATCTAAAATGTACTTACCATCACTTGGATATTTTTCATAAATAAAACGAGCAATTTCTGATAACTTCTTTTGCTCGTCTGTTAAAGGTACTCCCTTAAATATTCCGTTGTCACCACATCTTATTTCTTCCTCTTGGTTTTTAGATAAGTGTATATCTTGTGGCACTAATACGACATCTTTCGACATATTTCCTGCTATTCTTGTGATGATATTTTCTATATCTTCCTTATTAAAATCTACTGATGTTTCAACAATTACATGACAAACTCCATGTCCTATTAAAACCTCAACTGCTATTTTAGGATTTTCTTGTAACTTATATCCTAAATCTACTATTGCACCTGCTATTCTATCCGCAACTTTGTCTGGGTGCTTTGGATTAACTTTTTCTATCATTATTTTCTCTCCTCTCTTGCTCTTAGCAATCTTTCCATCAAATCATTTTGTGGTGCAGCATCTTCATAAGCTGTGCTACAATTTTCTTTTACAATTTGGAATATCTCATTCCATAATCTAACTGCTTGATTCATATAATTGATACCTATATTTATGAATGGCGATGGTATTGGTTTTTGTGTTGTTGGATGCTTTGATAAAAGTCCTAACTTGTTAGTTAGTTCTTCACATTGAATCCATCTGGCACTACACATTGAATATCTTTCTAAAAGTTGTGGTGAGATTTTTTGAGCACAACCTACTTTTTTAAGCCACTCCCAAGTTTCCTGATATATCTCTTTTGCCTGTAGTTCATTTCCATCACGTTGTTTTTCAGATAAGAAATCGTGTAGCTTTGGCATCTCGGCTCCTTCAATTTCTGGTATGTCTAATGTTTCCAAAGTTCTACCACCAGGATTACCGTTTTGTGCTTTTTCTTTTACTGCTGATTTTTTTCTTCCAGCACCAATTCTAGCACCGCCTCTACCACCAATATTGTTTGATTTTGTGGGCATTTAATCTCACCTCCCTTTAATACCCTTTTGAATTCGCTTTTTTTACACATAAGACCCCACGCCCGTTGCAACGCCCATACTTTTTAGAGATTTGACTCCCCCTACCTATAATATTTAGGTTTGGTTCTCCATCTGTCTCCTCGTTCAGCGTGAATCGTAGCATGGCATGATTTACAAAGTGAAATTAAATTCTTTCTATCATGTGTTCCACCATCTGCTAGTGGTAGCTTATGGTGTACCTGTTCAGTTGGTTTGTAAACTCCACGCTCCAAACACAACTCACACAAAGGGCGCTCTTTTGCATAGCTATCTCTTATTCTTTTCCAAACTCGTCCGTACCTTTTCTTTACTTCTGGACTTCTATCGTATTGTTCATACCTTTTGTTTTCTTGTTTCTCATGTTCTAAACAAAACCTACCATCCGTTAATCGTGGACATCCAGGGTAAGAACATGGACGCTTTGGTTTCTTTGGCATCTATCTAATTCCTTTCTTGCATAATAAAAGCCCTACAGGTTTCCCTATAAGGCTTTCATCATTATATTTTTTCTCCATTATAATGGTATCATAAGTTTATACTCTCATACTATCACATTTACTCTCATCTTCACTTGGAACTACAATTTCTTTCAAAGCTGAACTATGCATACGATGTATGTGTTGTATTGAGTAGTTCATATCAACAGATATTTGTTCCCAAGTATTAAAACACAAATACCTTTTTTCAAGAAGTGTTTGATATTCAATGTTAGGAACTACTCTTATTACTTCCATTATTTCTTGTTTTAAGTTTATCAGCTTTTCAATGTCTGCTTTTAACTTATCCTCTAAATCAATTATTTTAATAATGCAATCTTCCATTCTTGATCCACCACGATTAGGACTCTTTGGCATATCAGAAATGGTAGATGTGCATCTTGTTGCTAATTCATTTAAAGATGCTATCTGTTGTGTCTTTGAAGTTATACGTTCATCTAGATAATGAGCCTGTAACAAATATTCTTTTGCTGTCATTTTATTACCTCCGATTTATTTTTTTAGTCCCTCGGATTTACTCTGATTTACTAAGATTTGCTTTTACTGCATTTATTAATGAGTCCTGTACTTTGTGTTTTCCTTCTAATGCTTTTATAATTTGTTCATCAATTGTACCTTTTGAAACAATATGTTCTATTACTACTGTTTTTGATTTTTGACCTTGACGCCATAATCTTGCATTTGTTTGTTCGTACAATTCTAAAGACCATGTAAGTCCAAACCATATAATTGTAGAACCACCATCTTGAAGATTTAAGCCATGTCCTGTTGATGCTGGATGAATAAGTGCAACTGATATTTTTCCATTGTTCCAATCTTCGATACTTTTGTCACTATCAAGTCTTGCAAATTCAATCTTTTTACTTTTTAGGTGTTTTTCAATTCTTTCAAGATCATGTTTGAACCAGTATGCAACAAGTACAGGTTTTCCATTTGCTGATTCAATTAAATCTTCCAAAGCCTCTAATTTTTTACTATGTACATCTACGAACTCTCCATTTTCATCATATATGGCTCCATTTGCCATTTGTATTAATTTGTTTGATAGTACTGCAGCATTACTTGCTGTTATTTCTCCTCCAGGAAGTTCCAGTACTAAATCTTCTTTTAATTCTTGATATTTATTCCATTCCTTTTCATCTAAAGTTACAGAATAGTTGCTTTTTATTAATTCTGGCATTTCTAAATAATCAGTTGATTTCATAGAAATCGTAATATCGGATATTTGCTTATATATTTGTTCTTCTGCATTTGGTAATGGTTTATAACTGAATATTATTTGACCATTTCGCTTATCTGGTTCAAAGTAGTTGTTTCTATATTCTCCAATAAATCTTCCTAGCCTTTTTCCCATATCTAGCACTTTAAATTCAGCAAATAAGTCCATTAATCCATTACTTGATGGAGTTCCTGTTAATCCAACCATTCTTTTAACTCTAGGTCTTACTTTCATAAAACTTCTAAACCTTTGTGAGCTGTAATTCTTGAAAGATGATAATTCATCAATTACAACCATATCAAAATCGAATTTAGAACCCATTTTTTCAACTAGCCACTTAACATTGTCACGATTAATAATATAAATATCGGCATTGTTCCTCAAAGCAGCTATTCTTTCTTTTTCTGTACCTACTACAATTTCATATTTCAAGTTATGTAGGTGTTCCCATTTTTCTATTTCAGCTTTCCAACTAAATCTTGCAACTCTTAAAGGTGCAATTACTAAAACCTTGTGAACTTCAAAACTATCAAATAATAAATCATTTATTGCAGTAAGTGTTATTGATGTTTTTCCAAGTCCCATATCAAGTAGGACTGCTGACTCGTTGTGAGTTTCAATAAACTCGGTTGCATACTTTTGATAATTATGTGGTTTGTATATCATCGATTACACCTCCTATATCTTCTAAAGTGTCTAACACATATACACTAAATCCTAGTTCTTTTAACTTCTTAATTCTTACAAGTTGGAGTTTTCTTGGTTTTTGTTTTGGTGCTTTCAACTCTACAAAAGCAACCCTACCTTTTGACATTAATACCAGTCTATCTGGAATACCATCTAATCCTGTTGATGCAAGTTTCAAACAAATGCCACCACGCTTTTTAACTTCACTAACTAATTTTTGCTCTATATACTTTTCTCTCATTTTTCCTTACTCCCATCAGTCTTTTAAAGTGATGGTGACGGTCGGTGACGTTCATTTCCATAACTTTTCTTATATATTAATTTTTTTAACTCTATAGAATATTTATAGAAAAGACTGTCACCGAGTGTCACCTTTTTAATTTTCTAGAAATTCTGATTTGAGTTTTAAGCCATAAATTAGCCTTGCTGTTTTTGTTTTTCTTCTTTGAAAACCAGCACTTTCAAGAGCAGTATAAAAATCAGTAGTACTTCTTATGTAGTCACCTACCCTCGAACAGTAGTCCCTATAGGCACTATAAACTTCTCCAGAATTTTCACTAAATGAATTATCAACTTCACAACATTCATCCAGGAATTGTGAAAACCAATCGTTGCTTTCTTTGTACTTATTAATTGCGTTTTCAACTACTGCTGGTTTAGTTAAGTGATACTCATTATCAATTACTCGTTTAGAACCTTCCATTATCCATTTAAGAATTGCACCACCTGCATTTTCATATAAGTAGTCAGCATAATTCTTTATATCTGATGAACCATCAATTACTGCATTAAACGGAATTACTATAAGTCTTCTCCAAGTTCCTTCATCAATTGCACCTACCTTTGGTAGATGGTTTGTATAAAGTACTAAAGTATGAGTTGGTTCAAACTTAAAAGGTTCTTTATATTTTTTCTCGGCATAGATTTCATCGGTAGAACACAACTGCTTTATATTAGAAGTATTAAACCTCATACCTTCTTCAAGTTCTGCTGCAATTACAAGTCGTTTTCCTTTTATCTCTGCCATCTCTGGTTTAACATTTCTCTTGCATCCAACAGTTAAAGTATCAGCTGACATATTGCCACTATAAGTACCTAGTATTTTGGAGATTGTATTCCAGAATGTAGACTTACCATTTCTACCACCACCATAAGCAATAATAAGACCTTCAAGATGCACTTTACCTATTGCAGCAAGTCCTGCTACTTCTTGCACGTATCTTATTAAGTCCTTATCCTCACAGAAGAATGTGTTTAGAGCATCATTCCATATTTCTTCTCCTTCACTAGATGGATCAAGTGTTGTTTGTTTTGTAATGTAATCATCAGCTGAATGTTCATGCTTTTTATCAGCACCAAATCTTAAATCATATGTTGCTGTTGGTGTGTTCAATAAGAACTCATCACTATCTAATCTATCTTGCTTGATTTCAACCATAGGACTTGCCTCTTTTAATGATGCAAAGATATACTTTGAGTCTCTTCTTTTAATTGCATACTTCCTATAAGCTGTAACATCTTCATATTCTTTGAAAACTCTAGCTTGTTCTTCATTAAATAATCCAACTGCTTTTTTAGGACCGACAGAAGATAAAATATCCCAAGCACCATTTTTAAGCATTACATCAGTTAGTTTTTTTATTCCTACTTCCGCTTCTTCAAGTTGCCTTGTTGTTAGTTCCTGTGATATAGCTTGAGCTTTAGACTTTGACTCCTCCCAGTAACTTCCGTTATAAACAAGAAAGTCTGTCGATGGAGAATACTTTAATTTGTTCTCATACTCTTTTGCTAGTACAGTTGCCTGTCCTACATCTGAATAATCCAATGGTTCTAATATGAAATCTTGGTTGTATTGTTCTGGGTCAACATAGCCTTCTTGATTGGATAACTTTTTATAAAACTTTTTAGCACTATTCCAAATAGAAACTAGTTCTTCATCTCCTAATGGTGGATCACAAAGAGCAGCTTTTTCCATAAACACTTCATATGCTTTTTCGGTGTCTCCATATTTCTTTATAACTCGACCTGCGAAATGAGATAATGTGGAGTTACGACTACCTTCTTTGATTACCAAACTCTCTGGCATCTTATTCATTTCCATGTTTTCAAATTCATCAGAGTTTAAGTATTCGGTTAAGTTTATACTTCCTTGATAGATTTCAACTTCAGCCTCTTTTGTACCAAAGAAGAACCTTGCAGCATCAAGAGCATTTGTATCGAAGTATGGGAATATAGAATTTACCCTTAATTTGATGTCTTTATATTTAGTTGCATCAGTTTCATAATCAATTGGAAATAACACATGGAACTTTTGACGAGCACTTTTTCCGTTCTTTTCCTTGTTGTTTGACCTACTATAATGAATAGCAAATGAAACATCAGGAAATGACTCTCTTATAATACTTGGTGTTATCCAATCTTCTGGATTATCAGAGTGGTCATTATCACAATCAACAGGAAGACAATCACTTCCTATGAAATTGTCACCATTACGATAGCTGTTTTTATATTCAGCACATACATAATCATGACTAATAGCCTCTTTTAAGCTACCCTCATCAGTTACCAGTTTCTTATGAGGATAACTGCAGTTACTTGGAACTCCAGTAACATCTGAATAATAAATTGTAAACATAGTTTTAACTCTCCTCCTTTAAATCGTGATTGAAATACCTAATTGGCTTTTTTCTCTTCTTCGCAACAGATATTTCTCGTTTCATTCCTTTTGTAATGACATCACCAAAAACCCACACTTCTTTACAAAGCCCTAAAAGAACATAGTTGATTTTGTGAATCGCAATGTTTCTTTCAAACAGGTCATCGTCATTTATGAATTGCGGGTATAAAAGATGTGGTGTTATTGGTATGTTTTTCTTTTCAAATGTGAATCTACTATACTCTCTAGCTTTTTGAGTATTCTCTTCTATGTTCCCTCTATATGGAGAACATACATACACAAGTGGGTAGAACTCATCAGTTAGATTGAATTTGTTTAGTAAATCTTTATAATCAAGAATCTCTCCGTCACTTGCCATTATTCTTGCCTCCTTTCTTTGGTTTTGGAGAAACACCTTCTCCTAAATAACAGTCAAAGAAAAAAGGCTATATTTTAGCCTCTCGTTTAATCTTTTTTATAAAATTCACATTCATACCCGTCAGCTCTTAAAAGTAAGCCTTTAATCCAAGGAGGGGTTTCTCCCATTTGTTCACATACCTTTTCAAGCGACATCTCTTTACTACATTCAATTATCATTTCATCATGGACGTGTCCTACTATAAAACAATAAGATAACCTTTGCATTGCATAACACAAGATGTCTCTACTAATGGCTTGTATAATGTTTTCTACAAACTTTGGACCGTAACTTTCTAATCGTTCCCACTTTTTAGTAGCACCTACACCTTCATATGTTACACTTTCTGATCCATATTGATTAATTTCAATCTTAGGTTTTACATAGGCTAGTCTTCTACCACTTGGTAATTCAATAAAGAGCATCCCACTTTTATAAATAAACTTTAATCCATGAGTTTCAGTTTTAGTTCTATTTCTAACTGCAGTTTTTATTGCTTTATCTACTGCCCACCACATTTTCACGATGTGTGGATTTGCCTCTCTCCAGGATTTAACAAGAGGTTCTAATTCCTCTTCTTGAAGTCCCATATCAATGGCTCCCATTGCTTTCAAAGCTCCAACAGAACCACCATAACCACAGGCAAGTTCTGCAATTTTTCCTTTTTGTCTTAGATGTCCATTTACTCCATGTTTTTCAACTGGCACTTTGAACATAGCAGACGCTGACTGACAATAGATGTCGCCGTTGTTTGCAAACACATCCATCCTCCACTTTTCATTTGCTAGGAAAGATAAAACTCTAGCTTCAATCGCGGAAAAGTCTGCTACTATAAACTTCATACCTTTTCTTGGAACAAATGCTGTACGGATAAGTTGTGATAAAGTATCAGGTACATCATATAAAGTTTCAAAAGCATTATAATCACCATACTTAACTAGCTCTCTTGCTTCTTCTAAATCTCCTATATGGTTTTGTGGCAAGTTTTGTAATTGTATTATTCTTCCTGCCCATCTACCTGTTCTAGTAGCACCGTAGAATTGAAACATACCTCTAGCACGATTACACGCACAACCTGCATTCTTCATTGCCAGATATTTCTTCACAGAGGATTTGGATATTTGTTGCCTTAACTCTAAAACATCAACTATTTCTTTTGGTGCATCTTTTATCATCTCGATTACTTGCTTTTTACCAAGTGACTCCATTTCTACACCATTGTTATTTAACCATTCTTTCATCTGCATAACTGAATTTGGATTTTCTATATTAGTTAGTTTTTGTAATTCATCTAATGCTTTTTGCTTTGCTATTTCATCGAATTTTATAGCATTTTCTACAAGTTCCATATCAAGTGCAATTCCTCTATCATTTATTTCTTGATCCAAGTGATATTCATCCCATAGAAACTCTGGTACTGGATAACTTTGTAACCTTTCTTGTATTGAAACTTCAACCTCTACATCTCGCTTATTATAACTTTTGAAAAGCTCCCATTTTGCAATATCATGTTCTGGTAGGTTTCTAGTTCTACCACCATTTGTTTTAGTTGGATTACAAGGAACACAAAAATATTTAATTAAGTCTTTACCTTCTTTTAGTTTTTGTTCTTCCAACCCTAAAACACTACCAACTCCTGCAAGTGATAATGGAAGACCTAAATAAGCAGACCATATCATAGAACATCTCCATGAAATTGGATTCAAAAACTCGTTTACTGTATCTTCATTAATACTATAAGATATAAAATATTCAGGATAATATCTGGATATATAACGAGATAAACACACCCTTTCAAAACTAGCATTATAAGCCCACTTTGTTATTCCATCATCAACAAGTGCTTTTATAATTTCAATTGGTGGCTTTTCTCCTTGAGCTAAATCAACAACTTCAACTTCTCCATGATTTATAGAATAAGCAAATAGTAATATTTCAAAGTTATCTGATTCAGTGTATTTGTAAACACCACATTTTGATAAATCAACATCCGAATAGGTTTCTAAATCTATAGATAAACTTTTAATTTCATTCATCTTATTACCTCCAATTATAATGAAAGCGGTAGCTTTACTACCGCCTTTCTTATCTTTTAAATTCTCTCATTCTAGCATTATGATATTCTATGTCCCTTTTTTCTTGTTTTACTCTTCTTTTCTCTGCATTTATATCTGACGATAGTGAGAATAATGCACTTAATATGAAAGTAAACATTAACATCAAGCATTCTAATCCTAGAATTATGCAAAATATTGTTGATAAAACGTTCATCATATTTTTATCCTCCTATCCTAGAAAATCTTCTTCATCACTTGTAGCAAAGTCATCTTCAGCTCTTGATTTTCCACCTAGACTTTCGCCATCTTTTATTTTTTGTAGATTGTTTAGTCCACAAGCTATACCTTTATTTCCGTTTGAGTTGAAAGCATATAAATTAATACTTGCTCGTCCATATACTCCACTATAAACTTCTGCACGTTCAATAATAGGTTGACAAGCTGCATCAACTATTCCAGGTGCTGCTGCTGAATTTGCATTTATAAAGTAGCATCCTTTATAAGCCTCATCATCTGGTCTCTCTAAATCTCCATCTCTAAGAGGTGTTTTTATTGCTTGTAAAGGTGGTACACTTTTTCCTGTTCCCCTTAGTTTGCTTTCTCCTTCTTTATATGCGGCTTCTATTGCCTTTTTAATTTTCTCAACTGTTACTGTGTCTGTTTTTGGAATTATTAATGACACACTATATTTTGGTGTTCCTCCATTGATTGACTTTGGCTCCCACACATTGCAGTAGCTCCATCTTGTATTTACTCCTGTTATCACTTTTGTCGAATTAAAACTATTATTGTTCATAATTTTTTTCCTCTCTTTCATCTTTAAATTCATCAATTTTCATTGCTGGTCTTTTATCGCTTTCCAGTACGAGCGTTGGTTTTCCTTGAGGCTTGTATATTAGATTTCCTAAAACCTCATTAAATCTTGTTCTACCTAGTAGGTTTGTCATTGCTGTAATTCCTAGTAGTTTTTTCTCGTAAGGATCATATCCTGCATTTATAACTGCTGTTGCCGCATCCTCTTCATTTAAATATTTACGATTAGAACGTCCTTCAACCAATTTTAAATTAGGATAATTCTTTCCGAGTAAGGCTTGTTGTAAAGCATAATCTTTTACATCAGATACCCAAGATACCAAATCACTTGATTTAATAAGAATTGATGATATCTCTTCATCTGTTAATTCAGCAGGTTCTTCAAAATCATATTTTGCAAGTTCCATGTTGTATTCAGCTCTTTTTCTACAAGTTGCTTTTATCTTACAAAACTGACAATGGTCTCCTGCTTTGAACTCACCTTTTCCTTCGTAGGCAAGCTCTGCTATTGGTTTTAGTGTATTTTCTGCCCAACTATATAACTCTGTAACACTCATGGTTGAAACACTGATGTTTTCTATTCTTGGTTGATAAATCACCATGCATACTTCTTCAATGTCATATAAGCTGTTAAATAGTTCTAGAGCTCCAATTGCGTAGCACATCATTTGTGAATTATCTTCGCTCTCAACTTCTACACCTTTACCATACTTAAAATCGATTATATAAAGCATTCTGTCTGCTATGATTAAGCAATCTCCTGTTCCAAATCCTTCTGGAACAAACCTTGAAAAGTCCAGCTTTTGTTCTATTAAAACAAGAGGGTCTTTACAATAGTTCTTTGCATCTTCTATAACTTCCATGACGTAACTGGCATAATCATTAGCACATCGTTCCATCTCTTCATTATAGTAAGATAAACTATCGGTTGGATCTTGCATTTTAATTCCAAGCATCGACTTAACTTTATACTCACAAAGTGTGTGTGCATCTGTACCTTCTTTAGCATATTCAGATGTTGTATCTTCTACTTCAGCACATAACTTTGCAGAAGGAGGACAATTCAGCCATCGCTTACTACTAGATGCTGATAATATTGCATGACTGCTCATATTAAATTCCCTCCGTTTCTTTTAATAGCTCATCATATTTTGATGCGTCTAATTCAGATAACTTGTTAACTCCAAATTTAGTAAGTAGTCCTTTTACTTCAGCTGTTTTTCCTGCTCTTGATTTTTCTGCTAGAACTGCTCTTACTTCTTCCAGAGTTACAGACTTTTTAATTTCTTTAGGTTTTTCTGGAGAACTTGAAAATGCTGATTCAATAGTTCCTACAATATCGTTGATTGTTGTTATGATGTCACTAACTGTAGAAAGTATTTCACTTAACTTATTAGTATTCTTTCTTAGTTCTTCTAGTTCTAAAGATAAATTATTCATCTTGCTCATCGGTACTTCCTCCTTCCTTAATTTCTTTGACATCAACGGATTGGACTGATTGCCCAGGGTCTAATAAAAATACTTGTCTATAATCTCCAAATAAGAATTTGATGATTTTCTGTGGCAAGGTTAACTGACCACCTCGCAGTATTTTCACATTGTTGCCTTTTTCATCAGTTACGTTGATTGTGACCTTATGCTTTATAGCCATTCCCGTGATCCTCCCTTCGTACTTGTAAGTTCACTGCCTTACAAGTACTAGGCAAAGAATTTTTTATCTTTTTTAACCTCTCTTGAAATTTTCTTTTATAAACTTCAAGATTTTTTCTTTGTGCTTATGAACACTTGGTATAGAAGTTCCCATAATGGCAGCTACTTCAGTAAGTGAATAACCTTCTAGGAAATGAAGTTCATATACTCTTTGTTGTTTTTCAGTCATCATTGAAACAACTTCTCTTAATCTATCTACCTCATCTGATGTATCTTCTACAGCAGTTGTATTATCTGCAAGATAGATACACTTATCTTGGTTTCCATCTTCATCAAAGATTGAATCAATAGATACGTTCCAAACCTCTTGATACTTTTCTCCTGGGTGTTTATCTTCCCATTCCTTAATATCTTGTTTTTCTTTTTCAGATATGGGTCTATGCCAATTCTTATGGTTGTAATAAACCTCTGAATCATCTAAAGAATGTAATTTCTTGATGAACTCCTCTGTTACTCCTTCCTCTCCTGGTTTGATTGTGATTTTAGTTCCATCGTCAAAGATATAGGTATAAGTACCTCTGTTTTCTTGTTTTGTTTTATGACTTTTCATATAAAAGTCCTCCCTTCCTTTTGCCTGTTACTTCAGTGCAGAAGGAAAGGAAAAAAGAGTCCGTGCCTTTTTAGTACACGGACTCCTACTGCCTATTTTAGGGTGCAATAAAGAGAGGGTACTAAAAATAAGCATTTTTACCTTTATGGTATTTAAAAGCTTTTATTCGTATCCTTCTGCCCTATTGCAAATCAGGCTTCAAAACATTTATTTTTTTTGTAAAAGACAAAAATTTATTTGCTCTTATATATTTTTTTCACGATTGCATATTTTTTTTATGCCATAGCATAGATTTTTCCACGAATTTCTGATATAATTTTTTTATCTATTAAACAACCATATCGTTCCACCCACGGAATCTCTTTTTTGTCTTTTACAGTTTAGATTTTAACAGTTATAGTTCAAAAATATGGGTTGCCACAGGTAGGCTTCGGTAGGTTTCGGTATTATTTAAAAGTGAGGAGATTTAACATGGCATTTAAAGATTTTGCTAATTCATTGAAACCAATCATAGGAGGCTCTAGTAATACTGTTGATTTTACGAGAAATCTTTTTGTAATTATGATTGGAGAAAACAATTCAACAATCATTGAAGATTTATCTGATGAAAGCTATAAAGCATATTACAATGGAAGAACAACCATAAATAATATTGCTAAAAAAATATCACCATATGTTGATCCTGAAAATTTTGTTGCATATCTAGACCAATTCGGAGACTCAGTTTCACAAAGAATATGTGATACATTTTCTTCAAAAATAAATGATATAAATTTACAAAACGTCAATGAGAAAGTTGCCTACTATTTTGATGAAATCATAAAAACAGCAGCATCAAGTCAAAGAAAAAGCACTCAACAAAGTGCTAATGATGAAACTACTTCAAATAATATAACTAGTAATGAAAAAGGAACTACAATTCAAAATCAGATTAATGTAATTCAAAATGGTAATAACAACATGAATCTTACAAACACAGGAACAATAGAATTTAATTTTGGAGGTGCTAATAAATGAGCAATGAAATAATAAAAAATACAAAAATACCTACAAATGCTACACAGCAAACAGGAGAAAACAATGTAATGGTTCAAAACCAAGATGGTGGTACTGTAAACATTAACTATAATATTACAACACCTACCCCACAGTTATATTCTGGTAATTCTGCAGAACAAATAGCTGCTATATATTCATTTAGTACGGACTATTATCAATTAATTGTAACAGCAGATGAAAAAGCCTTTGAAACCAATATTATTACAATACCCACAAACAGAGCCTTAACTAAAGATAGAGTACCTAAAGAAATATATGAAAGATGCTCTGAACTTTCAGAGTCAGGAATTGCTGAATTAAAGAAAATGCCAGCAATTGTATGTGTAGAAAATACTAAACTAAAAGGCGAAACTGATCCGTCTCAACTTGCAATGTACTCATATATAAAAGAGGTTCGAGTACGCAGCAAAGAAGTAAAAATAATGTTCTGCCCTATTGCACCAATACAGCAACAACTATTTTGCGACCCTAAAAATGCTTTTTATTTTGATTTAAATATGGAATGTGCCATAACAGACTTAAATCAAACGGCATGGTCAGTAAGAAAAGTAAATGTTTTTAAGGCATTTAAACAAGCAGGTATCAAGGATATTCCGATGCCAAATTAAGGAGGTCTAGTTATGAATAAGATACAATCGGAAATTACTAATATAAATTTACAAGGTGCGAGTTATCAAGAAACAACACCTAATATAGAACCAACATATGTAAATTTCTTTTTCGGTCAAAATGGATCAGGCAAGTCTACAATAGCTAAAGAAATACAAACTGGAGATAATGTTACTTATAGGGATGGAAAAAGTGCAGAAGATTATCTTCCTCTCGTATATAATGAAGAGTTTATTGAAGAAAATTTTAAAAGCTACCGTGGTATGAATGGTGTTTTCACTCTAAATTCTAAAAATAGTGAAGTTCAAACACAAATAAATGATTTAAATAAAAAAAGAGAAGAAATTAGAAAGGATTTAGTTGCTGATAGAACAGAAAAAGATAAAAAAGAGAAAGAAAGAGAAAAACTTGAAAAAGATTTCTATAAAGAATGCTGGGATAGATGTAGACAATATCGTGAGTCTTTTCCAAAAACACTTACTGGAAAAGGAAAATCAGAAACCTTTACTAAAGAAATATTGACTCACCTACCTAGTGAAGCTGATGAGGATTCTTTAAAAAGATTATATGATTCTGCTTTTTCTGATGATGCAAAACACTACTCTAATTTTAATGAAATAAGTGATACATCAATTCTTGATAATGTTATTGGTAGTGAAATACTTTCTACTTCAATTGTTAATAGTGCAGATACTGAATTAGCTAAAGTTTTACGTGATATTGGCTCTACTGAATGGATGCGACAAGGACATGAATTATTCTCAGGAAAAACAAATAACAAGTGTCCATATTGTGGAGAAAATCTACCACACAATTTTGAAGAGATAGTTATAAAAAGTTTTGATACAGAGTATCAAAAAAATCTAACAAAATTAAGCGATTTCTTAACTGCATATAAAACAACAGCAAATGTTTTATTTAATCCTCTTCAAGCACTACCATCAGAAATTTATCCTGAAATTGATATAAAAATATATAATGATAAATTAGAGGTTTTAAAAGCTGCAATACAGGAGAACATTACAATAATTACAAGCAAGGTTGATAATCCTGCAAGTATTGTTTCTCTCAACGATATACAACCTATTTTAGAAGAACTATCTATCATAATTAAAACAAATAATAAATTAATTTCTGATAACAATTTAGTAGTTGCTTCAAAACCAACTAAGCAAAAAGAATGTGTTAAGATGATATTCGACTTGTTTGCGTTTCAACTTAAAGATATAATTACAGCATATCATAAGGATTCCACTACACTAGATGCAGAAATAACAAAACTATCTAGTAAAATAAGTGCAGCTGAAAAAGACCTAGAAGAAATAAGAAAAGATTTAGTTGCGTTGAGAAAACAAACCGTTGAAACTGATTCTGCAAAAGATAGTATTAATAGAATGCTAATCGACTCAGGTATGCAAGGATTTAAATTAGAACCAAAAGCAGGAGTCCCTCATGTTTATGAAGTTCGTCGTCCTAATGGAGAAATCGCTGATAACTTAAGTGAGGGTGAGAAAAACTTTATTGCATTTTTATACTTCTATCATCTAGTGCAAGGAAGCATATCAGAAAGTGGAGACACTAGAGAAAAAATTGTTGTAATTGATGATCCAGTCTCAAGTATGGATAGTTCTTCCCTATTCATTGTTAGCACATTAGTAAGAAAGCTTATAGAAATATGTAGAAATAACGCTGATAATAGATTACCAACTGTTGAAGGAAATTTTATAAAGCAAATATTTATATTAACACATAATGCTTATTTTCATAGGGAAGTTACACAAGGCTATGTTGACAAATATGAATATGCATCCTTCTATTTGATTCGCAAATTCGATTGTAAATCAACAATCAGACTATGTGATATGGTTAATCCAAATGAGCCTACTGAAAGAATGAATTATAATCCAGTAAAAAACTCATATGCTGCATTATGGGAGGAATTCAAGGAACTAAAAACAGCTATCCCTTTAGTAAATGTTATTAGAAGAATCCTTGAATACTATTTCCTACAAATATGTGGATATGATGGTGCTACTCTTAAAGATCGTATACTTGTTAAAGGAAAAGCAGATGGAAAATTTCAAAATGACGATGGCTCATTCAATGAACAAAGATATCAAATGGCAGCAGCCCTACTTTCATATATTGGAACAAGCTCTGTTGGTTCAAATGATGGATTACAATTTGTAGAAGATTACCTTAACGCAGATGAATGTAGGAAAGCATTTGAACTAATATTTGAAACGATGGAACAAAAACAACATTATGATATGATGATAAAAAATAATTGAGGAGGTTAATTTATGCGTATTAGCTACAATAAATTATGGAAATTATTAATTGATAAAGGAATGAATAAGCGAGATTTAGGAAAAATTGCAAATATAAGTCCTGCTTCCATTGCAAAACTTGGGAAAGGTGCAAATGTCACTACAGATGTTCTTCTAAAAATATGTGAAGCGTTAGAATGCAATCTTGAAGATATAATGGAAACCGTAAAAAATGAAGGAGATGAATAATATGAATGACGGATTTATAAATGAATATGATTTAATAAATTATATCAATGATAATCAATTTATTGACTATAATTCAAATATTAAAAATTTTTTAAAGTTTACTTTTGGAATTAGTTTTAATCCCAACCTAACTTTTAATGCAAAAAAAATAACAGGTCAGCAAAAACCTGATTTTAGCATTACTCATAATGGTATAACAAAATACATAAGTGTTAAAAAAGGTTCTGGAAATAGTGTTCATCAAGAAAGAATTGATGTGTTTTTTCCATTTATTGAAAATGTTTTAGATACTAATCTATTAAATTACTTGAAACTATTTCACTTTGGTGATGATACAACTGATGACTCTGGTGGAACAAGATATAGTGCATCAGAAGCTAAAATTCGATACTCATCAGAAGTCTCTAAATTAAATATTGCCTTAAATGATCCATCAAACATTGTTAAATTTTTAGATAGGTTTTTATTTGTAGGAAATGTTGGTAATACTTGTGTAGATGTTGTCTATCATGGCAATATTGATTCTGGTTTATGGGCAAGTCGTGAAGAAATAATTGATTATATAAATAATACTACATTCTCAACAAATGCAGTTCATTTTGGTCCACTAACATATCAAGTTTGGGGAAGAAACGAAAACTGGACAGCTGTTCATCCTGATAGAAGATATGTTATGCAAGTTAAATGGGGCAGCATAACTAAAGATTTAGAAGAAATAAGAAGGAGGAATGATTAATGTATAGAGGCACATATGATGGAGATGTAGATGAAATAAAATTTGTTGCTGAATTTAATTCTAATAAAAATAGATTTAATGATTACTTGTCAAAATTCTCAAAATATAAAAATACTTGGATGATAAGAGTAACAACGAAACAATATTCTAAATTAAGTGACCGTAAAGTTTTTACAAGAGCTGATTGTTATCTAGCAGAGATTAAAAGAGATATTTCTACATTATTAGAAGAAAATGACTACTTTTTATCTGAAGAAATATTAGATAATAAAGGCATAGAATATGAAAAAATACCATATTCAGGTATATCTATCAAAATGACCACATCAACAAATTTTCAAATACTTAAAGTTGGTCCAAACTCTTTTAATACACTTTTTGGTTCATACGAACTAGGTGCTGGTGCATCTCTATTCTGTATGAGAGAAATTGAATTGGAAAAAAATCTAGATTTGATTAAAGGATGGAACACAACAAAAACTCAGATGGCAAATTATTTTTATGAATTCACTGGTGGTAATGATGATTTTTATTTAAACCAAGATATTTGTAAAGATATTAAAAACTATTCTTGTATAAAAATTAAGAAAATGATAGATGAAAGTAGAGATTTACAAATGAAAATATTTAATGGGATTACTTTATATGAAGAGCCTTATACAGCGTTCTATTTCTACCATGGAGATAAAATTGTCGAACTAACTACTATTCCCTTTAATGTAACAACTGGTTCTGGACGTTCTCATGGTGATTATACTATTGTTTTAAAGCCATAAAAAAAAACCATAAATTCAATTATGGTTTTCTTTTTCGTTTAATCCAGCAACACGTACTAATTCACTTGCTAATTTAGAAATAACAGGAACTACTACACTATTACCTATTTGTTTATATGCTTGATAACCTTTTCCAATTTTATAATTATCTGGAAAACCCATTATTTTCAAACATTCTTTTTCTGTTAATTTTCGATTTTGCTTTACAACAACTGGTACATTTGATCCACCAGTTCCCATTTTTGCAGTCAAACAATTTGAAATATCATTTTTCACAAAGTGGCATCTTGATGGTCTTATATCATAAACTAATGTATATGGTGTAACTTCTATTGCTTTTTGTTTTACATGACTCTTTATATTTCTTGAGCACGCTTCAGACACAATATAGTCGGATTTATCATTATCATTTTCTATTATCGAAGATAATTTTTTTGTTAATTCTTCTTTTAATGGAAATTTAAAATCATCAATTTTATGTTTGTTATCTTTTCTTATTCCAATACAATACCAACGCTCTCTATTTTGTGGAACATTATAATCCTTTGCATTTAGAACAGAATATTTTACATCATATCCAATTTCATCAAGCGTATTTAAGATGGTTTCTAATGTTTTACCACTATCATGATTTGTAAGTCCTTTTACATTTTCCAGGATAAAACAAGTTGGCTTTTTTTCTTTTAAAATACGAGCAATTTCAAAAAACATTGTGCCTCTTGTGTCTTCAAATCCAAGCCTTCTTCCTGCTGTAGAAAATGGCTGACAAGGAAATCCAGCACATAATACATCATGATCCGGAATATCTTGAGCATCTATCTTAGTTATGTCTCCGTGTGGAACTTCACCAAAATTATTTTCATATACTTTTTGTACGGCTTCATCTATGTCTGAACTAAAAACGCACTTTCCTCCTACTTTTTCAAATGCTATTCTAAAGCCTCCAAGTCCACAAAATAAATCTATAAATTTAAACCCCATCTTCTTCCTCCATATAATCAATAAGATGATTTATTATTCCTGTAATAACTGGAGGACTAACAGCATTTCCTGCCTCTTTATATTGTTGTGTCATGCTCACAGTTTTTAAAATATTATCTATAAAATCATCATCAAATCCTTGTAGTCTAAAATTTTCCCTTGGTGTAAATTTTCTTATATACTTTTCTTTTCCTGTATTTATATAAATCTTAGTTGTATCTGATCTTGCTAAAATAGTTGGAGAAATTCCATAAATCGAATAAACTCTACGTTGCCTCTCTAGGTCATTCCATACTTCTCTTGGAAGATCAAACAATTTAATGATTTTTGTTTCGCACTTTTTATTTTCAACAACTGGATAATCAATCAAATACTGTTTTACAGCATCATTTGAAATCAAGTATTTATCTTCCTTATTATTCTCAATAATATCTTTGATGTACTTTTGTGGGTTATTAAAAGAAAGTGTATTAAAGAAATCAAACCCTTTATATTCAAAATTCTTTTTTAAATTATCAATTTTACTATTTCTTTTATCACTATTGTCTTTATCTTTTTTTCCTTTGTAGATTCCAATGATATATGTTCTTTCTCTATTTTGAGGTAATCCTGCCTCACATGAGTTTATTACAGTAAAATCTATAGTATATCCAATTTCATTTAAAATATTAATAATAGTTTTAAATGTATTTCCATCATCGTGTGCAACTAAATTTTTTACATTTTCTAATAAAAAATATTTTGGCTTTTTTTCTTTCAAAATTCTAGCTACATCAAAAAATAGAGTGCCTCTAGCATCATTAAAGCCTTTTTGCTTTCCAGCTATACTAAATGATTGACAAGGAAATCCACCTACCAATAAATCGTGGTCTGGAATATCTTTTTCATCTATTATTGTAATATCACCTTTTAGATTATTATCATTGAAATTTGATAAATATGCTGCAGTTGCGTGTTTATCTATTTCTGATGAAAATACTACTTCGCCTTTAAGTTTTGAATTTTTTATTCCAAGTTCAAAACCTCCTATTCCTGAAAACAGAGAAACTATTTTCAAATCAAATCACTCCCTTCTATCACTATTTATATCGCAGATTTACCACTTGCAACCCATTCATCTAACTCCGTTTTTTTAAACTTCCATTTTTTTCCGATTTTATGAGCTGGAATATCATTTTTTAATTTTATCCATGTTCTTAAAGTAATTGGCTTAATACCTAAGTATTCAGCTGCTTCTTCAAGACTAATATAATTATCATTTTTTATATCATTCATAAAACACCTCTACGATTATTTTTACATTACAATTATAACTCAAATAAAAATTAGTATCAATAAGTTTGATGATATTTATTGATATTTTGTTATTGTTTTATTATATTTAACATACCAAATTTTCTTTATTAATTACTTCTTAATTTTTACACATACCTAATTTTTTTTATTGAATTTTTAAATCTTATTACATATTTAAAGTTTTAGTTCATAAAAAAAGAACCTTCTCTAAATCATTTACAATTTAGAAAAGGCTATAATCCCCCTTGAAATCAAAGGTTTTCTTTCAAATACCCCACTTATTCTTTGTATCATATTTGGAGTTGTTTGGTCATATATTCTTCCTTTATATGGTTCTATCATTTCTACCATTGTTCTAACAAGACATGCTGGAGTATAAAATTCTCCACCTTTTTGTAATTCTTTTGCTGCAAATTCTCCTAAGAAATATTCATATATTCTTCCTAAAATATCTTTATCTTGAGCTTCTTTACTTCCAATTTTTATATTTGTAAATAAATCTATTAATTCTCCAAGATTTACATTTCTATAATCTGGGCTGTTATACTCTTTTATTAATACTCCCTTTAATGATGGATTTTCTTTTTCTATCTCATCAAGTGCTTCATCTATATATTGTCCTATATTTGCATCTTTAGAATGTGCATTTAAATATTCCCATCTTGCTTTCGCTGGAACATAAAAGATATTATCCATTGTATATGAATCTCTATCTTCTTCCATTCCATCTCCATCTTCAATTAATTGGCGATATCTTTCTTCAAATGCATCAGATATATATTTTAAAAATATTAATCCCAATATTATAAATTTATAACTAGATACTGGAACTGCTCCTCTCATTTTATCAGCTGCAGCATATAGCTTTTTTTCTAGTTCTTGTAACTCTTCTTCACTATTCATTTTATCCTCCAAAAAATTTCTAATTATCCTATTTATTTTATATCACATAATCCAATTTTTAACAATAAAAATCCCAATATTTTAAGCTATTTTGTCGAAAAAGTTTTTTATAATTTCTAATATTTTTTCACCACTTATTTTGTAACTCATTAATTACATTCCATACCTTTCCTATTTCCTGTTTTACCTCACTAAAATCAACAGTATAAATCCTTCCACTATTCGTCAAATATGTTAATTGATTTATATTATTTCCTATTTTTCTGAGCTCTGTTACCACTTCATTTAATCCATCAACTATGACTATATCTTTATCTAAACCTTGTTCAATCAAATATTCTGATAAACTAAGTTTAGCAACTTCACTTTTCTCAATTAATTTTTTCTTCTCTTTTTCACTAACTCTAATTGTTATAATTTTATCCTTCTTCAATTTATCATCTCCATTTCATAAAAGGGTTTGGGACTTTCCCAACTATCAAGAACCCTTTGTATACACAAAGGGGAATCTTGCTAAAAACATTTCTCTTATTTTAGTTCTTATTGCTCCAAAACAATATAAAAAGAAAAGTGACATTTTTATCTGCCACTAATCATTTCACCTCTAAAGTAATTTAGCTTATACTCCAGTTATCTCAACCATTTCAGAGTGATTCCCTAATTAGGGAATCGCTCATTCTATGGTCATCATCCTTAATTTCAATACCACCACACATTTCATATAATCTTGAAATTATTGAATCAACAATACTATAATTTTTATTTATACATAATCTTTCTCTTAATTGATTTCTGTTATAATTTGTGGTTATAACAATCGGCAAATAATTATTATATCTATTATTTACTATCAAAAATAATTTTTCTAATACCCATTCTGTTGGCTTTTCTTTTCCTAGATCATCAATCACTAAAAGATCAACACTAGAATATAAATTCAAATAATCTTTATCAGAAGCTTCTGAATCGCTATATGAATCTCTAATAAAATCTAACAATTGTATTAAAGTTCCAAATATTACTGATTTTCCGTTCTTAATAATTTCATTTGCAATGCATGATGCTAAATAAGTTTTACCTACACCATAAGCTCCTGTTATAAAAAGTCCTTTATTTGTTGTTCCTTTTGTCAATTTATCTACATATTTTTTAACATTTTCATAAGCATTTTTATTCTTATTTGTTATTTTATAATTTTCAAATGTGCTATTTAATTGACGTTTTCCTAAATTATTATTTTTAAATAATTTGTTTATTTTACTTAAATTGATTTTTCTTATTTTGTCTTTTTCAATGTATTCATCGTATTGTTGCCAAATCTTACTAGCATCATTACAGGTACATCTTTCGTATGCTGTTGCTATATCTTTATAAACAATATTGACATATAGTGCAGTATAATCATTTATATGTAATAACTTTCCACAGAATTTGCACTGCTTGTGCATTTTATTATCAGTATCTAAAACTATGTCAGAAATCAATTGTTTTGAATCCACTACCATTTTCACCTGCCTTTATATCATCTTCTAATCTATTATTTTCTATTTTATTCTTTTCTGTTATATTCTCTTCTTCCACGTTACTTGATGTTTGCATAACGTTACTTTCTTCTTTTTTCTTATCTCTAAATCTTTTTTGTCTTGCTCTATTTTGTTCTAAAATTTTCTCATATTTATCAATACTTTGATACTTATACCAGTTTTTAATTATATATGTATTTTCCTGATATATTAGCATCTCTAAATGGATTAATTTGTTCAATATATTTTCCATTTTTGCATCCGTTTTGTGAATGATTGTTGCAAGTTCATGCACTGTCATTGGATTATTTTCTGAAATCATTAACTTTCCTTCTTGCATACATTGTCCCGCTATTGTTAATAATTGAATCCATACTCTAAAAAATGTGTCCCCATCACGTTCTTTGAGTAATATTTTGATTTTTGGATTTGCAAATATATCTGTAAACACTTTAATCCATTGCATGTTCTCCCTCCTTTACTTTTTTAATGATTCTTGTTCTTTATTATTCAAGTATTCATCTAGTGCTTGTACTCTAAATAATACTCTTCCACCAACTCTTGCACATGGTATTTGTTTTCTTCTTACTAATTGGTTTACTAACCAATATGATATTCCTAAATACTCTGCTGTTTCTTTCATTGTTAGTGTTTTTCGTTCTACCTTTGGCAAATTTTCCATATTATCACCTCTTTTCCTTATTATTGTTGACTATTTATTTTTTTGATTGTATAATTTTGATATACAATTATTAATTATTATTTTAATTGTAGGAGTTATAAAAATAAACCCAACAACCGATAATTAATATTTTAAATTTGTATTGTAGGTATATAGAGGTAATATGGAACCATTTTTTAATATATTATTTAACTTAGAAACAAATGAAGAAATCATTACTTATAAGAAAATGCTCAAAAAAGGAGATACTTATTATTCTTATTATTTGTTAGAGCCTAAACAAAAACCACTTGGGAGTTTTTTATTAGATTTTCTAAATACAGATATGCATAAACGTAAAAATGTTGAAAAATTTATAACCGAATACTGTTTTGAACATTACTATGCTATATTTAATAAAAATTATAAAGATAAATATGTAAATTATACATTTACAATTTCAAATGGTGAGTACTTAGAATATTTAGATAAAATTTATGAAAAATTTGGTGAAGATTTTATTTGGATTTACGATGTCCTTTGGGATATTGCTATGAAAAAATATAGATATCTACATCTTTATGAAAATAATAAATTTACAGATCCTGAATTTTCAAAATACAACAAAAATCAATTAAATACGCTTAAACCAATAAATTATTTTGAAGATTTAGATGATTATTATTTAAAAGATTCAATTGGAGATATAATAATTGATTTTAATTTTAATAATTATTTTAATATGGAAATACCTTCATCTATTCCTTTTGCATATAAAAGTACTTCTTATGAAGATATTTTATATTTATCATTTAGACAAATTGCTAGTTCAAAATATTTAATTTGTAAATGTGAAAATTGTGGTAAATTTTTCATTCCATACACAAATCATGATACTAAATATTGTGATAATATTTTTAAAGGAAATAAAACATGTAAAGATTTAGCACCTGAACTAATGTATAAACAAAAATTAGAACAGGATCCTTTGTTGAAAAAATATAGATCAAGATACCAGTCTTTACACAAATCTGCTTCTCTTAATCCTGAACTTAATACTCAAAGATATGAAGATTTCAAAAAGATTGGTGCTATTAAAAAGAACGATTATTTAAATAATAACATTAGTGCTAAAGAATTTGAGGAATGGATAGAAAGTACAAAGATAAAGCAAACAAAAAAGTAGTAGAATTTTCTACTACTTTTTTATAAATATTTTTTTATTTCAAATTTTTCATAATCATCTAATTTATTGATATATTCATAAAGTTCCTCATTTGCTATAATATTATTATATTTATCCAACATTAAATTATCTAATTGTTTCTCATCATTTAATTTATTAACTAAACTTATAGATAATCCTTTTTTTATTAAATTTAATTTTTTCTTTTCCTTTGTCCCATATACAAATTCATTATATTCATTTTCTTCGATTAATCCTACCTTATACATAAGTGTTACAAAGTTATTGATTTTAAAACTTATAAAATCATCTTCTATTTTTATTTTTGCAATAGCCAAATTTAATAATGTTTTATTATCTTTGCTCGATAAATCAATATATACTTTTTTAAATTGTTGAGGATAATCCTCTGTTTCTTTTGCGAATTCACCATAGCTTTCGCCTATGTAAAACTCTCTCTTTTGAGGATCATTCTTTATCTTATTAAAATATTCATATTGCTGCTGAACTCTTTCTTTTAAACTTTTTTTATTATATTTTATGTAGTTTTTATAATAATCTATTGCCTCTTCATTTTTTAATCTTTTAATTTCAAAATTTGTGATATTGTTTTCTTGTCCTTTTATAAATACATTATATATTTTGTCGATAATATTATTTCCTAATAATTCTTTATTATTTTTTTCTACTTCTATACAGTTCAAAATTTTATTAGTAATATCTGAAATATTAGCATAATAGTTTGATATGCCACATTCAATTATAAGTTTCTCTATCTTTTCACGTTCATTATCCGGTTCTATCAATGTTATCTCTTCATTTTTAATTATTTCTTGATTTTTAATTTGTTTTTTTACTTTATCTTTTTTTGATATCTTTAGCTTATTAATATCATAATTTTCCATTAATGGATTTTTTATACAATCATCAAAAGAAAAACTTCTTAATTCTTCAATTTTATTAGACATATTTGAGTTATTCCTATTATATTCTTCTGAATTTATAAAAAATATTTTTGGAATTAATTTTTTTAAATTGTTTTTATCTTTTGTAAAAATTTCATTAAGACGATTTACCCTCCCAATCAAATTTACTAATTGTTCCTTTGATAGTGAATTCACTGTAAGTATAAACAAACTATCTATAGGTAGATTCATACCTTCCAATATTACATGATTTGCAATTATGTACTTTAATTGTTTATTTTGATTAAATTTATATTCTAAATAATCTTTGATCTGTTCAGGCATTTTACCATGAATATATACAATTCCTTTTTTAATCAAATCAATCATATAAAAATCTTCATGGACATGTTTCTTTAACATATTAATAATTTCTTCAAGGTCATTATCATTTTCTATTTCTGGTATATTAGCATTTGAACATAATTCTTTAGAAAATTTCTCAATCTTTACTGGTCTAGAAATAAAAATAAAGTTTTTTTCATTAGAATTATCAATTATATATTGATATATAGGTTTTCCTGCATCCGTCTCATAAAACTCGTTTATGAATCTATTATACTTTTTTTCTTTTCCTTCTAAAGTTAATTCAAATATTTCAGGTTCTTTAACATTAAATTTAACTTTATATTGCTTTATATTGTCAACACTATCTTTTATCTTTAAACTATTACTATTATTTATAACAGGTGAAAAATATACAACTTTCTGATTAGCATATTTCATTTTATTTTTCCTTATCAATCTAGTTAATAAAATACTTCTGCTATCATCATCAAAAATATTATGTGCTTCATCAATATATATTTTTTCAAAATAGAAATCTTCTTTTTCTAATAATCTCAATGCCCTTTCTTGTGTTAAAATACCTATAAATCTTTCTTCTCCTTCATACATTTCATCATGTATAATTATTTTATAATCTTTTATTTCTTTTTTTATTTTCCTATATGTTTGATTTATAAGTGATTTCGTTGGCACAATAATTCCTATTCTGTTATATCCTTCATTAACAATTAACTCATTAATAATAGAACTTTTACCATACGAAGTGGGTGCAACATATGATATATAATTATTGGTATCTTCTAATATCTTTTTTTCTGAATTATATTATTCATATGTTTCTACAATATCTTTTCTTTCAAACTTATTCATCTTTTTTTCTAACAGTAAATCTTTAATTGTATTAATTTCTATCAGTCCATGTTCTACAATTTTTTTTGCTATAGGATAATATCCAAAATTGATGGAAAAATCATATAAAGCCTCATAATCATCATATTGCAATGAATAGTTTAATATTATAAAATAAGCAAACTCTAAATATGATTCATGTTCTTTATCTTTTTCATATTCTCTTATCAATAAAATTGCACATTCTAAAATAAATTGTTTTTCTTCTTCATCTAATTCTTTATGAGTTGTTAATTTTTCTATACAAATATTAAATTTTTTTTCATTTTTTAAACTAGTTAATTTTCTTCTTTCACTACTATCCATTTCATTTCCTCAAATATTGAATAAATAAATCTGCAATTTTGTTATTTACACAAATTGCCTTTATTTTTTTAAATTCAAAACTTTCTATTTTATTTTCTACTTCGACTTTTGTATTTCCTATTCTTTCTTTTTCTTTATCTTCCTTAAAAAATTTTGTGGAACATGGGATTATATTATAATTATCAATAGTACTATAATTTCCATTTGTATATTCTCTGCTTAGTTTTTTTATAGCTTTTCTCACATCATCAGGAACTTCAAGATCCCTATTACTTGCATGATTATATGCGTTTTTCCATGGATTATTGCTTTCTTTACCGGTAACTTTTTTGTTCAAATCATTATAAGCCTCTGATATTTTAGAATGATGCCTTTTATCTATTTTTTCTGTCGATTTACTTTCAACTAACCATTTTTCATTATTAATAGCATATAATCCATCAAATCCTTTTTTGAATGATTTATCTTCCTCCAAATTTTGAAATAAACAATACTGTTCATATTTATTTATTTTTAAGTATAGATGAATAAAGAATTCTGCAATAGCTCCTACTTTCTTTTCTTCTTCTATTTCTCCTAAATATTTTAATATTTCTTTTTTTACATCTGAAATATCTCCATCAGTATATCCCTCCCAAATTTCAGTAATGTATCTATTAATCTCTTCTTCTAGTTCTGTTGATATTTCTTCTATATTGATAATTATAATTTTTTTATTTTCATCAATATCATATTCATATACTTCAAACCCCTTCATATTCTCACCCTCTAATTTTTTACATTATATCATATTTTGGCAGTTTTTTCCACCATTTGGCATATACTATTTATTTCACTCAATTATTGACATTTTCCCCTACACATCACAAATTTTCCTACAATAACCCCCTGTCGGGTTTTGTTTTCAAACAAAAAAATGCTACAATTAAATCATAGTAATTCAAACAATTACTAAATAAAAAAGAAAGGAGGCAAAAGTTAGTGACCGGTAGTATTGAAAAACGATGAAAAAACAGTTACAGGCTAGTAGTATTCAAAGGATATGACCTAGATGGCAAACCAATAAGGCATCAAAAAACAATACATTGCAAGAAAAAATCAGAAGCACAAATAGAACTTGCAAAATTTCTAACAGAAGTAGAAAGTGGACTAATAGTAGACGGAAGCATTCCAACATTTGCACAATATGTAGAAATATGTACAAAAGATTATGCATTAAAAGAACTAGCACCATCAACTTATTATAGATACAAACGCATGCTAGAAACAAGGATAACTCCATATTTTGGACATTATAAACTAAATAAAATCAAACCAACAGACATAATGAGATTTTATGATTTGCTTGAGGAAGATACTCAAATTGTTAGAAGAAAAAACAACAATGGAAAGAAAACAAGAAAGCCATTATCTCAAAAGACAATATTAGAACATCATCGTTTACTATCAGCAATGCTTCACAAGGCAGTATATTGGCAACTTATTGTAAGCAATCCTGCTGAACGTGTTCAACCACCGAAAACATCTAAGCCATTAAGACGTCATTATGATGAAGATCAAACTAAAATTCTTGTTGATAATTTGCAAAAGTTAAAAGGCAATCAAATTAAATATCGTACTGCAATTTTACTTGATATTTTTACTGGTGCAAGGCTTGGCGAACTTGTTGGACTTGAATGGAGTGATATTGATTTTAAAAATGGTATTATCAATATTAATAAATCTAGTCAATATCTTTCTGAAAAAGGAGTTTTTACTAAGGCACCTAAAACAGAAAGTTCAATAAGAGATGTTGCAATACCTGATTTTATTGTTTCTTTACTTGAGGAATATAAGTTATGGTATGATGAACAAAAATCGATTGTAGGCGATTTCTGGCACGAATCCAATAGGCTATTTGTTCAAGATGATGGTAAACCTATTCATCCATCTACAATTAGCAAGTGGTTTGAACAGTTTGTTAAAAAGATTGGATTGCCTGTAATTAATTTTCATGGTTTAAGACATACAAATGCAACCCTTCTTATTTCTCAGCAAGTTGATGTTGCAACAGTATCTGCTAGGCTTGGTCATGCACAAATTACTACTACATACAATTTCTATGTTCACCCACTAAAATCTCATGATAGGACTGCTGGAAATGTATTAGAGAATTTGTTAATTTCAAGCAAGGCAAATTAGAAATTCAATATTATCTAAAAATCTTTTTTGTGACTCTCATATTTATATTTTTTTGATTTACTTTGTTGCAAAAATGACTTTAAGAATTTTTATGAAATAAGATTTTCTTAGAGGTTCTATGTCAATTTGGAAGTTGATCCCCAATTTCTCCCCAATTTGACATAATAGTAATGTTTTTAAGCATTATAGCAACCAATTTGAAGGCAACAAAAAATCGCTACAACCACTCAAGCTGTAACAATTAAAGCAAAATTGTAAAATAAAATCATTTCAAACTCACCTTAGAGTTATGAGAAAATATAGCAATTTTAGTCAATTCTATTTTCATGATTCTTTAATATTATTCACTTTTTTCATTTACAGTATAAAAGCTTATATATCCAATCCATTTTATTTTTTTAAGAGATTAATAAATATTTTACATTTTGAATTATTATTAACAATCCATTCTCTTCTCTCCATCAGTTGCAATCCCACAAAGATTTATGGTAATATTAAATACGATAAAATATCAGGAGGTCTTCAAATGTATAATAATATCGGTAAATGAGACATATTAATTTTTCCTAAGTTTGACAATATAGATATAATTAATGAAGTTAGAAATAAATATGATAGATTGGCAAATTTAGTAAGCCCTCATATAACACTTGGTCAAGCCGATGGTTTAAAAGATTTCTCTGATTTCAATTATGAATTTACAACTGTTATCAATAAAGTTTCTGTTGAATTTATTGGTGCAAATGAAGAATCTATTATTATTAAAAATATAAAGTTAGGAGAATAACCATGAACAATCTAAAATATTTAAGTAAAATCATAACAATAAAAATTGATAGGCCTATGGGTAGCAAGCATCCAAAACACGGATTTATTTATCCAGTAAATTACGGTTATGTTCC
>OLVW01000171.1_pt1 | contig 68665 bp, 53 predicted proteins | sample 1673301 | NCBI WGS metagenome assembly OLVW01 (sample SAMEA3178941, study PRJEB25190) | human gut metagenome
TGTACAGATCATTCAGGTCAGATGTTGCAAAACGTCCACCATCCAGCTGTACCATAGGACGCAGATCCGGCGGAATAACCGGGATTGCAGTCATGATCATCCACTCAGGACGGTTTCCTGATTCGCGGAAAGACTCTACAACTTCCAGTCTCTTGATGATTCTGGCACGTTTCTGTCCGGTTGCATCAACAAGTTCAGCTTTCAGTTCAGCAGCGTCTTTTTCAAGATCAATTGCTTTGAGCAGTTCCATAATGGATTCTGCTCCCATACCTACACGGAAATTATATCCATATGCTTCACGAGCATCCTGATACTCTTTCTCTGTAAGTACCTGCTTGTACTGAAGTCCGGAATCAGCCGGATCCAGTACGATATAGTTAGCAAAGTATAAAACTTTTTCCAATGTTCTCGGCGACAGATCAAGGATCAGTCCCATACGGGACGGAATACCCTTGAAATACCAGATATGGGATACCGGAGCAGCAAGCTCGATATGTCCCATACGTTCTCTTCTGACAGATGCTTTTGTAACTTCTACACCGCATCGGTCGCAGACAACACCTTTATAACGGATTTTTTTATATTTACCACAATGGCACTCCCAGTCCTTACTTGGCCCGAAAATTCTTTCACAGAAAAGTCCGTCCTTCTCCGGTTTCAGAGTACGGTAGTTGATGGTTTCCGGTTTCGTTACCTCACCTCTGGACCACTCTCTGATCTTCTCAGGGGACGCCAGTCCGATCTTGATGGCATCGAAAGTCATTGGCTGATATGTTTCATTTGCTGTGGTTGATTCTGCCATGTATTCTTTCCCCTTTCTACTCGTTGTCTTCATCATCGTAGGACTCGTCGAAGTCAATGAAATCATCATCGTCTTCCTCATCCTCTTCAACATCTACAAGTTCTTCACCTTCGAATTCCTGTTTGGTGTAACCATGTTTTCCGAAGGACTCTTCTTCTCTGTGATGTCTGCTGTCACCTTCGATTACAGAACGAAGGTCTGTATCACCATAATCTACTGTTTCCAGCAGATGTACTTCTGTATTGTCATCTCTGAGGACTTTGACATCCAGGCCCAGAGACTGAAGTTCTTTCAGAAGAACTTTGAAGGACTCAGGGATACCTGGTTCAGGAATATTGTCGCCCTTGATGATTGCTTCATAAGTCTTAACACGTCCAACAACGTCATCGGACTTAACTGTCAGGATTTCCTGCAGTGTATACGAAGCACCATATGCCTCCAGAGCCCAAACCTCCATCTCACCGAAACGCTGTCCACCAAACTGAGCTTTACCACCCAGAGGCTGCTGTGTAACAAGTGAGTAAGGACCTGTAGAACGCGCATGGATCTTATCATCAACCAGATGATGCAGTTTCAGGTAATGCATGTGTCCGATTGTTACACGACCGTCGAAGTATTCACCTGTACGTCCGTCACGGAGCTGTACTTTACCATCTCTGGAAATCGGAACACCTTTCCACAATTCTCTGTGATCTTTGTGTTCATCCAGATATTCCATAACATCAGGTGCAAGTGTATCCTGATATTTTGCACGGAATTCTTCAAAATCTTCAATATTTACATAATCATTTGCCAGTTCCAGAGTATCCTGGATATCAATTTCACTCGCACCATCAAATACCGGTGTGGAAACGTTGAATCCAAGTGCTTTGGCAGCAAGACTTAAGTGGATTTCAAGGACCTGACCGATATTCATACGTGAAGGTACACCCAGTGGGTTCAGTACGATATCCAGTGGACGTCCGTTCGGCAGGAATGGCATATCCTCAACAGGAAGTACACGGGAAACAACACCCTTGTTACCATGACGACCAGCCATCTTGTCACCAACAGAAATCTTACGTTTCTGAGCAATATAAATACGTACTGCCTGATTTACTCCAGGAGACAGCTCATCGCCATTCTCTCTTGTAAATACTTTGGCATCTACGATAATACCATATTCTCCGTGAGGAACTTTAAGGGAAGTATCACGAACTTCTCTTGCTTTCTCACCAAAGATTGCACGCAGAAGACGTTCTTCTGCTGTCAGCTCTGTTTCTCCCTTAGGAGTAACTTTACCAACAAGAATATCGCCGGCACGAACCTCTGCACCGATACGGATAATACCACGCTCATCCAGATCTTTCAGTGCGTCATCACCGACACCCGGAACATCTCTTGTGATCTCTTCCGGTCCAAGTTTTGTATCACGTGCTTCTGCTTCATATTCCTCAATATGAACAGAAGTATAGACATCGTTCTGTACCAGTCTCTCACTTAACAGAACGGCATCCTCATAGTTGTAACCTTCCCATGTCATGAATCCGATCAGCGGGTTCTTACCAAGAGCAAGCTCACCATTTGCAGTAGACGGACCATCTGCGATAACCTGTCCTGCTTCTACATGTTCACCCTGGAATACGATCGGCTTCTGGTTGTAGCAGTTACTCTGGTTACTGCGGAGGAATTTTGTAAGATGATAATCATCTTTTGTTCCATCATCATTCTTGATACTGATATCTGTAGATGTGGAACGAAGAACGGTACCGGACTTCTTAGCCAGAACGCATACACCTGAGTCAACAGCCGCTTTTGTTTCCATACCAGTTCCTACTACAGGAGCTTCTGTTGTAAGAAGCGGTACTGCCTGACGCTGCATGTTGGATCCCATCAGCGCACGGTTAGCATCATCGTTCTGAAGGAAAGGAATCAGCGCTGTCGCTACAGAAAATACCATCTTAGGTGATACGTCCATGTAATCAAACATACGTTTCTCATATTCCTGAGTCTCTTCACGGAATCGACCGGATACGTTTTTGTGGAGGAAATGTCCCTCTTCATCCAATGGCTCATTCGCCTGAGCTACATGATAGTTATCTTCCTCATCAGCTGTCATATATACAACATCATCTGTTACGATCGGATTTGACGGATCTGTTTTATCGATTTTACGATAAGGAGCCTCAATAAATCCATACTCATTGATTCTTGCATAAGATGCAAGGGAGTTGATCAGACCGATGTTAGGACCTTCAGGAGTCTCAACAGGGCACATACGTCCATAATGAGAATAGTGGACATCTCGTACCTCGAATCCGGCTCTGTCTCGTGACAGACCGCCAGGTCCCAGTGCAGAAAGACGTCTCTTATGTGTCAGCTCACCAAGAGGGTTATTCTGATCCATGAACTGTGACAGCTGAGATGAACCAAAGAACTCCTTAACTGCTGCTGTTACCGGTTTGATATTGATCAGGGACTGTGGAGAAATACTCTCTGTGTCCTGAGTTGTCATACGTTCACGTACAACTCTTTCCAGTCTGGAAAGACCGATACGATACTGATTCTGAAGGAGTTCACCAACAGAACGGATACGACGGTTACCCAGATGGTCGATATCGTCATCATTTCCGATGCCATATTCCAGATGCATATTGTAGTTAATGGAAGCCAAAATATCTTCTTTGGTAATATGCTTCGGAATAAGATCATGGATATCTCTCTTGATAGCGGCTTTGATGTCTTCGAGATTATCATTTTCTTCCAGGATTTTTTCAAGTACCGGATAGTATACTAATTCTGTAACACCCAGTTCTTTTGGATCACAGTCAAGATCTACATGAGCTGTAATATCAACCATCATGCTGGAAAGAACTTTGATCTTACGTTCTTCACCCTGAATCCATACAAATGGTACTGCTGCATTCTGAATCTTGTCTGCAAGCTCGATTGTTACGTTTGTGCCTTCCTCTGCAAGGATTTCTCCTGTAGACGGATCAACAACAGCTTCTCCGAGCTTATGTCCTACAATACGTTTATTAAAATGAAGTTTCTTATTAAATTTATAACGGCCGACCTTGGCAAGGTCATATCTTCTCGGATCGAAGAACATAGCCATGATAAGACTCTCTGCACTCTCTACTGCAAGAGGCTCACCCGGACGGATCTTCTTATACAGTTCAAGAAGACCTTCCTGATAATTGGTAGATGTATCCTTGGTAAAACTTGCAAGGATCTTCGGCTCTTCACCGAATAATTCTACGATTTCTGCATTGGTGCCGATACCAAGGGCACGAATCAGCACAGTGATCGGAACCTTACGGGTTCTGTCCACACGTACATAGAATACATCATTGGAATCTGTTTCATATTCCAGCCATGCACCTCTGTTCGGAATAACAGTACTGGAAAACAGTCTCTTACCAAGTTTATCATGTGCAATTGCGTAATAAATTCCAGGGGAACGTACCAACTGGCTGACGATAACACGCTCAGCACCATTAATAACAAAAGTACCTGTTTCTGTCATTAACGGAAGATCTCCCATGAAGATCTCGTGTTCGTTGATTTCCTCTGTTTCTTTATTGATCAGTCGCACGCGAACCTTCAAAGGTGCCGCGTAAGTTACGTCACGTTCTTTACACTGTGCGATGGTATATTTTGCATCTTTAGCGTCATACGTGAAATCGATGAATTCCAGGCTAAACTTTCCGCCATAATCCGCGATCGGAGAAATATCATCAAACACTTCTTTGAGGCCCTCATCGAGAAACCACTTATAGGAATCTTTCTGGACTTCAATCAAATTCGGCATTTCCAGAACTTCTTTTTGTCTCTGGTAGCTCATGCGCATGCTTTTTCCAGTTTTTACAGAACGAATTCTGTTTTTTTCCATTGACGTTTCACCCCTGTTTTTTTATTTATTTTACAACATGCTCCTGTTTACGGTTTGAGATAAACAGGCATATCCTTGCCATAATATAGCATTCTTCACTATAGCATAGCGGTCTCTGCCTGTCAACCAGTTTTTTGTAAATTTATCCAAAAAAATATGGAGACACCGCAGGGTGTCTCCATCCAATTCTCATCTTTAACAGAATTATTTAAGTGTAACCTTAGCGCCTTCTGCTTCAAGTTTTGTTTTGATGTCTTCAGCTTCTGCTTTGGATGCGCCTTCTTTAAGAGCTTTCGGAGCACCGTCAACTACTGCTTTAGCTTCTTTCAGTCCAAGACCGGTAACTTCACGAACAACTTTGATAACTTTTACTTTGTTCGGTCCAACTTCTGTAAGTTCTACGTCGAACTCATCTTTTTCTTCAGCTGCTTCTCCAGCTGCTCCAGCTGCTGCTACTACAACACCTGCTGCTGCGGATACACCGAATTCTTCTTCGCAAGCTTTTACGAGTTCATTTAATTCTAATACAGATAATTCTTTGATTGCTGCAATAAATTCTTCTGTTGTTAATTTTGCCATTTTAATTTTCCTCCATTTTTTAAGATTTGTTTTAATAATGCTGGGATTTACTCAGCGGCTGCCTCTGTATCAGCGCCACCCTGTGCCTCTGCGATCTGATTAAGCACACGAGCGAAGTTTGTGATAGGAGACTGGATACTTCCAAGAAGTTTTCCAAGAAGTTCTTCTCTGGACGGAACCTGGGACAGTGCCTGGATTCCAGCCTGATCGTTGTAGTTACCTTCAACTACACCTGCGATCAGCTCAAGAGCTGGGAACTGTTTTGCATATTTAGCAAGGATTCTTGCCGGTGCTGTAGCATCTGTTGCGGAAATAGCCAGAGCGTTTGTTCCTTCCAGATGTGGGCAAAGGCTTTCACATGCTGTTCCTGCAAAAGCACGGTTCATCATAGTGTTTTTGTATACTTTATACTGAACACCAGCTTCTCTTAACTCCTTACGCAGAATTGTATCCTGTTCAACTGTAAGACCACTGTAGTTAACAAGTACTACTGCCTGTGCGTCTTTAATGCTGTTTGCGATTTCATCTACGATTGGTTGTTTCAGTTCTACTTTTGCCATAAATGGTACACCTCCTTATAGATTTTGATATACCGCCGCGTCAAAACATAAAAAAAGCCTTACTGCATGACAGTAAGGTCTCTGTAATCTTAAATAGAATACTTAGTCCTCGGTAGGCGTTTTAATCCTTATGCCTTTCGGCACCTACTGTCTTCGGCAGCGTTCTATGTTAATCTATCACACTTCCCCACGCGTGTCAATACCTTTTTTAACTTTTTCTGCATCTTTAATATAACCAAAAAATAAATTTACTTTTACAGAAAATATTTAAAGTTTGTTAAGATTATGTTATGATTGTATTACTTGTTAAAAATGTATATCCTTTTAAAGTTTAACAGAATATAATTACAATACTTATTTACCTTGGAGGAATTATGATACCAGATAACCAAACACTTTCATCTTTGAATTACAAGAATCCGAACGGAACTGTTTCTGTGGAAGTCTCTTCTATTTCAGCGGATAAAGCTATATTGACAGTTAAGGACTTTTCTTTCGGTAATTACGAAGATCTTTCTATTATAATAAAGGAAACAGAGTTTTCTGAGTCTGCACCATTGGACTTTTCCATATCTGATACCTCACTGATTCTGAACCTTTCTTCTTTAAGATCTCATTTTGAGTTCAGACGCAGCAAAGAATTTCGAATTTATATTCTCGGAGTCCATGATCAGAAAGCCGAACTTTTTCTATTAAAGGATAAGAGTCAGAAAGCTGCTCCGTGGAACAACTTTCATCTCTTTACTGAGGAAATCTATTTTGATGAGGATTCCGCCATCCGCCCAACAGAGTACATTGGCGTACTCAGTGCTGATTCCAAAGATAATCTCTGTATTCATCTCTGCAGCCGCAACAAATATCTAGCCCAGACTCATTACTGTTCTCTGCGCAGCCTGAAAATGAACGGCGGCAAATTAAAAATTTGTTACGACCTGGAAACCGGGTATCATGAATATGTAAAAACCGAGCTGTCTTTCAGAAACAAACTTGCAGAGGATGCAGTTACTTACGACTTCACCACTCTAAGCACCAACAAACGCGGAAATCTTCTTCGTATAAAGATTTCACTTGATCTAAATAAAGTTGACTGGAAAAGTCTCTACTGGGATGTCAACGTTCTCCTATACAACCAGGGCAACAACAAGACAAACCACATTTCCATATCAATGGATACAAAACAACGTATGTTCCAGAAATTCCTTTACAATGGTTCCTACAAGACTGACAATGGATTTTTCTTCTATCCTTACTATACCGGAAAGAAAACACTTGCTTTTGTTTACCGAAGCAAAGGAAACTACGACGGACTCGATATCGTTTTCAGGGAATTTACTGCAATGTTCCTTTATCGCCTCGCAAAATCCTACTGGAACAAAAAACACATCTGCCTGGTAAGTGAAAAATTTGCTTCCATGGCTCAGGATAATGGATATTACTTCTTCAAACACTGCATGGACGAAAACGAAGAAGCTTATCTGCATAAAAAAATCTACTATATAATATCAAAAGATTCTCCTGATCATTATAAAGTAGATCCTTACAAAAAGAATGTGATCAATTTTATGTCCATCCGACACATGATCTATACACAGGCTGCTGATCTGATTGTCAGCTCTGACTCCAGATACCACACCTATGCAATGCAGTGTCGTCACAGTATTTTCAACCGCTATCTGCGCAGGAAGAAATTCGTCTTTCTTCAGCACGGCGTTATCGCTCTGAAAAGAGTTGATGCCTTTTACAGCAAGGGCATGCGTGGAGGCTGCGACCTCTTTGTAGTATCCACCAATCAGGAAAAACAGACGATCGTTGATAATTTTGGCTATGAGCCAGACGAAGTTATCAATACAGGTCTTCCCCGTTGGGATGTTCTTGAGGATACTTCTAACGGAAATCGTGAGATACTGATCATGCCAACCTGGCGAAGCTGGCTGGATTCCGTTCCGGATAAAGATTTTGAGGAAAGTGATTACTTCCGCCACTATATGGCTCTTTTGAATTCCAGTCATTTTAGTCAGCTTTTGGAAAAATATGATTTACAGGTCAATTTTTATCTGCATGCTAAATTCCAGGAATACTCCGATAACTTTAAGGCAGTCAGCGATCGTATCCATCTGATTTCTTTTGGAGAAGTTGCTGTCAATGAAATGCTCATGAGATGCCGTATGCTTATCACAGATTACTCCAGTGTATGCTGGGATGTCTTATATCAGGATAAACCAACTTTGTTTTATCAATTTGACCTTGATAAATATAACGAAGCTCACGGCAGTTACATAGATATGAAAACGGAACTGTTTGGAGACCGTGCCGAAACCGAGGAGCAGCTTATGGAACTTCTGGAGGAAACCGTTTTAAACGACTTCCGTCTGAAACCAGAGTATGAACTAAAACGTCACGAATATCTTCAGTTCAAGGATAATCAACACAGCCGCCATATCTGTGAAGAAATCAAAGAAAAGCTGTAGTATTCTTATTACAAGGTTCTGTCGGCCCATGCCATAAAACCATCTATGACTGCATTTGAGATTTTTTCGTAATGAATGAGTTTCTTCACAACATCAAGAAATACTGCAATCAGAATACTGCTTCCCATCAGGAACAGCCAGATCACTGCTGCATGTCCAAGTGAATAAGTAAAATCTCTCAGCCATAATGTTCTTATAAAGGTATGGATATAGAATACTGTTGCTGAGTATTTTCCAAGAAATTCCAAAAGCTGATGAAGTCCGGGAACATCCAGCAAAAATTCATACGCCCAATAAATAATTACAACAGGGATAAGACCATTCAGCATAAATTCAAAACGTTCCAACGCCCAACGACTGTTCCAGAGCATCAATAATGCCAGAATCATACCTGTACTGACAACAAATTTTAAAAATTTGCTCAACGCCTGGCTCTTAAGCGGTTTCCAGCTTTTCAGTCTCTCAAAGACCTGTTGATCAGCAAAACATATCGCAAGCGGTACGATAAAAAGATATTTTGTCAGATGTACATGCTTTTCTATCAGGAAACTGCCTGGAAGAAGGAACAGCATCACAATAAGCCAGCTGTATTTTCTGTAGATTTGAAGCGCTACCGGAAGGAAAAAGATCAGCAGCACCTCAAGGCTCAAATACCACCAGGTACTAACCAGCATTCTGCCCCCAAACATATGACCCACACCAAAGAAATCCATAATGATACTGATAATATTAGCAAACATTCCGGCCGGATAACGGGAGGTATCTGTAACAAAAGTCACGCCCACACAAAATACAAATGGAACTAAAAACGTTAATACAAGCTTTACATATCTTTTTAAAACAAACAAAGTTGCTGTATGACCATCAAAATCATATTCCGGATATTTTGACTTCATAGAGAGTGTCAGCCCATATACAGATAAAAATGCAAACATCCCTACGCAGTGCACCATGCATAAGCTGATCAGCATTGCCAGATTCTGTGGAAGCGGCCAAAAACTCACTTCTGCCCCACCCATTCTGGCAGTCTGCGAAAAGCAATGATAACACAGCAGGAAAGAAATCGCGATTCCCTTCACCGCCAACGTGTTTTTTTTCGTAAATTTAATGGTTTGTTCCATTCCATTTTCCTTCCTGATTTTATATACTTTCATCATTCCATAACATCTGTGAACAGTAACCATTCTATCTCAGACTCAAGGTTTTTGTCAATGAAGTGCAGTCAGAAGCATTTGTGATTTCCTTGTAAATAAATGTATGCTTCTGTATAATTTTATTATTATTAAATTCTTCAAGGAGTTTTTATGGAGAAACAGATTTCTATTACCAAGATTAAAATCAGACATTCTCAGATTCTTCTGTTTTTGAATTGTTCTAAAAAACCCGAAACACTTCAGGGTGAGCTTCGCTTTCAGAATGCCTGGCTGAACTTCTGTCATCCAGTTGCCTTCTATCCTGTTGGAAAAAGTCTGGTTTGTCAAATCAACACAGATAAACTTGAAAACTATGATGGTGACTGGAAGCTGACAATCCAGGATTCTACAGATACCTATACTCCTGTTTTCAACAGCCGCGTACGCCTTGCCCTGCTGCTTGGCAGGCATTTTGTGCGAAAGGAAGAAACTCTTTTCTTCCCCATGGGCGGCGCTTCTCACAGCTTTCTTCTGCGCTGCCGCCGCTGGCAGAAACAGGATCATCTGACTTTCAGAATCAAAGAGCTGACCTCTTTTGGTATTGCCAAACTATTTGCTCGTTCTCTGAAGAAAAAACACATATGGCTTGTGTATGAGAAATTCTGCATCACAGCCCAGGAAAACGGTTTTTATTTTTTTGAATACTGTATGAAAAATAAGAAAGACAATGTATTTTTTATACTGGATAAAAAATCTCCTCAGTGGGATTATATGCAGCAATATCAAAAAAACATCATTCCTGCCTTGAGTTTTCACCATATCCTGTATCTGCTGTGCGCTGATCTTCTAATCTCTCCGGATGGAAGACACCACGCCTATGCCTGGAAGCCTATGCCAAACCCTGTGACCAGAACACTCAACAAACAGAAATTATATTTTCTGCAGCATGGTGTTTTGGCTCTCAAAAACGTTGATAGTCTTTTCAGCGTTGACTCTTCGTCTTCCGTTGATTATTTTACTGCATCATCAGAATTCGAAAAAAATATTATCGTAAACCGCATGGGATATAACCCGGATAAAGTTCCGGTAACCGGACTTGCCCGCTGGGACGGCCTCCACGATACTTCAGACCCGGAGCATCCTGTTATCCTACTCATGCCTACCTGGCGCTCCTGGCTGGAAGGACAGAATGACGAAATTTTCAGACAAAGCGATTATTATCAGCACTACACTGCACTTCTGAATAGTCAGGAACTCCAAAATTATCTAAAGGAACATGAGCTGAAGCTGTTGTTTTATATTCATCCGAAGCTCCAAGAATTTATCGGTACCTTTCATTCAGAGGATTCACAGATTGAATTATACTCCTTTGATTCCGTACCACTGAATCAGCTGATCATGCACTGCTCCATGATGATCACTGATTACTCAAGTGCCTGCTGGGATGCCTACTACCAGGGCAAGCCGATCCTGTTCTATCAATTTGATCTTGATCAGTACAACAAAACCAATGGAAGTTATATTGATATGGAGACAGAACTCTGGGGCGACCGCTGCGCAGAGCAGGCTGAACTTATTCAGCTCATCAAAAAATATGCCGAAAATGGATTTCAGGAAAAGGCTGAATATGCCGAGATGCGCAAAAATTATTTCGCTTATATAGATCACAATAACTGCGAGAGAACTTATGAGTATATCAAAAGCCAGGGTTTTTAAACCCTGGCTTGTTTCATCTAATCCTTATATCAATTCCATAACTACTTTGATAAAGAAAATTACGATCACGACGATCATGACCGGTTTCACGATCTTATGACCATTTGATGTAAAACTGTGACTTCCAAGATAGTTTCCTGCCATATTACAGCAGCCCGCAGCAATTCCCAGTGGCAGGAGTACCTTACCATTGATCAAAAACACAACCAGTGCCGTAATATTGGTTGTAAGATTGATTGCCTTCGTTGTTCCCGCTGCATCATTCAGTGTCATATGGCAGAATCCTGTAAAAAGAAGCATCAGGAACGTGCCTGTTCCCGGTCCATAAATTCCGTCATAAATACCGATCACCACTGCGATCAGAATGCATTTAAAGATCAGCATTCCATTGACTGCATCTGTAGTATTTTCGTCATTCCCCTGCAGTGCTTTGCTTCTGAGAACATAAAATAAGATTACCGGCAAAACGATCACCATTGCTATTTTGAGAACTCTGTCTGAAATGAGTAATGCAAGATGAGACCCCATCCAGGACCCGGCAATCGCACCAAAAATTGCCGGAATACATATTTTCCACTTCATAAAGCCCTTTTTCATATAATGGTAAGTTGCAACAGAAGTCCCCATGAAGCTGCTCATTTTATTTGTTGCAATCGCAGTATGTACCGGCAGTCCGGCGATCATATATGCCGGAAGAGAGATCAGTCCCCCACCGCCGGCGATCGAATCTACAAATCCTGCCAGAAATACAAAAAAACATACTACCAGATAAACTAATATCACTTTTTCTCCCACGTTCCCTGTCCTCAACTTCTTTTGTTATTTATTATTTCTTCTTCATCGCAATCAGTGTAGGCCGAAGAATTTCCACATATTCTTCGTACATAACTTCTCTGAGAAAATCCACATATTCCCAGAAAGTCAACTCCCCATCCGGCGTGAGAAGTTCAAAATCTGTATCATAAACATTTACAAACAGACCGGTCTCTTTAAGACCATTTCGCAGATAAAACGCTTTTCTTCTCTTACGTTCTTCTGCATTCTCTGCTTTTTCATCCTGTGTTTCAATCTCAAAAATATATTTATAATTTTTAAAGCGTTCCAGAAGCACTTCCAGCCCTTTGCTTCCATAACCACCATTTCGTTTCTCAGGTGCAATTGCATAATAGTCCAGAAGAGCCCGATTCTGCTCTTCATCGATCAGATTGATCGCCAGACCTGCAAATTTATCCTCATCGACCAACGCAAGCATTTCCATCTTTCCATCAGCAGCCAGCTGTTCCATAACCTGGAGTGGCTTTTTTTCCTGCTCTGGAAACGCCTTATCGTATAAGTCATACAGCTGCCATTTATACTGTGCGCCTTCATCGGCAATGTTCATCAGTTTCATATTATCTGTCTCCTGTTTAATTATTAATCATATCCGGCCATGACAGAATCTCTGCAGCAATTTCTTTTTCGTAATCGCCCTCGATATCCTGGCTTCTGCCCGCTTCATAAATATTGGTTTCTGCACCCCAGACTTCATCATGATATTCCCACACATGAAAACGAAGTCCACGGAACATGAAATCAAGACTTCCACAGTCATCTTCTTCTGTATATTCATATTTGATATTTTTCTGTTTTAACGCATTCTGTACCATCTGCAGTTTCATATCTGTTTCTCCTGTCCTTATCATATATTTCTGTTAAACATCGAAATCGTCTTAACGACGACTTTGCTTTAAATACTCATGTTCTTTAGTATAACACATCCCTGTCGGTTGTCTATTGTAAAAATCGCTTCCATGCTTTATTATAGTAAATAGCGAAAAAAGGAGTGTATACCAATGACTACTAAAATGGTTTTTCACGGAAGTGATATAGAAAAAATTTGCGCTTACTATCATTTGAATAAAGAAGATATCGTTAAATTCGGAGCAAACGTCAATCCACTTGGTCTTTCTGCTTCTGTCAAAAAAGAAATTGCAGAAAATATAGATCTGTTTTCTTCTTATCCGGACAGAGATTATGTCAGCCTCCGAAATACGATTGCTGCATACTGTCAGATTCCTGCAGAATTTATTCTTCCGGGAAATGGCTCCAGCGAGTTGATCTCCCTGCTTATCCAAGAGCGTGCACCAAAGCATACTCTGATCCTCGGACCGACTTATTCCGAATATTCAAGAGAACTTTCTTTCTCCGGAAGCACACAGGAATATTATCATCTACAGGAAGAACGTGACTTTAGTCTGAATGTGGATGATCTGTGTGAAACACTGGAAAAAGGCTATGATTTCCTGATCATCTGCAATCCGAATAACCCGACTTCTTCTGCGATCATGCAGGAAGATTTGAGAAAACTGATTGCGTTCTGTTCTGGAAAAAATATTTTTGTCATGATTGACGAAACATACGTGGAATTTGCACCGGACATCAATGCAGTAACAGCAGTTCCTCTGACCAGAGAATTTACAAATCTGATGGTTCTGCGCGGTGTTTCCAAATTCTATGCAGCACCAGGCATGCGTCTCGGATATGGAATCACAGGAAACAGAGAATTTCTGGCTAAGATGAGAGAAAAGCAAACGCCATGGTCCCTGAACAGTCTCGGTGCATTTGCCGGCGAAAAAATGCTCCTTGACCATGGCTATTTCCGCAGGACACGTGATCTGATCCTCGGTGAACGTGACCGGATGGAAACCGAATTAAAAAAACTGCCAATCTTCAAGGTCTATCCGGCATATGCAAACTTTATCCTTCTGAAAATCCAGAAAGAAGGCCTGACTTCCGCAGATGTATTTGAAGCCTGCATCAAAAAAGGGCTGATGATTCGTGACTGTTCTTCTTTCCAGTGCCTGGACGGAGAATTTGTCCGGTTCTGCATCATGATGCCTGAAGATAATACACGATTGTTAGACGTACTGAAGCAGCTGTGATCCAGCTGCTTCTTTTTTATACTTTTATGCGTATATTCTTAACTGTTTCTGAGCATCTCCCATTTTGCTGTTTTCAATGATGCATATGCAGATATTTCTCCCGGGTAGCAAGTCCGCCACGGATGTGACGTTCTTCTTTATTCACATCCAGAATCTTACGCGCCTCTCCCGCCAGTGCCGGATTGATCTGGATCAGCCGGTCTGTCACATCTTTATGTTTGGTTGTCACTAATTAGAACGGTTTCATCTAAGCCTAAATCACCGAAGATTCGTAAGTAAATATCTACGTTACCATCCTTGTCTACTTCAATTTTCTGGATAATCCGTTTAAGCTGTGCATTGGTCATCTGGTGAACATCGGAAATATCTTCAATCTCTTTAAACGTGCGATTCAAGATTGTTTCCAGTTGTTCACCTTTTGTCAGGTGATAAGCAACCATTTTCAACTCATTCTCCAGACGCTCGATTTCCTGTTTTGTGCCGCCGATTTTTTCATTCAGTTCCTCACGTGTAATGAGGTCATCGGTGTACATATCCATGTATTTCTGACGCATTTTTTGAAGCTTGTGAAGCTGTGCGTTCAATTCCTTTTCGTAATTCAGGTTCTCATCCTTGGCTTTGTAAACCCTCTGGAATTCGCCTGTTACGTGACGAATTACATTTTTCTTTGCTTTCAGCAGCTCGGAAAAGTATTCGGACAGAACTTCAATCAACTCTTCCTCGTCCACTGTCTGAGCATTCGGGCAGCTATCCGCCCCACGTCCATTATGACCGGAACATACCCAGCGAATATAAGTATTCTTATAAGTACGAACAGTTCGTCGAAATGACCAGCCACATTCCTTACATTTAATCAGAGTAGAAAACAAATACTTATTGCTCTGCCGTTCCTTTGTTAATTTAAAAGTCTTGCTTCTGCACTCCAAAATCTCCTGTGCCTTTTCATACATTTCCGGCTCAATAATCCGCAGTTCCGGACGTTCTGTTACCATCCACTCCGTTTCATCTTTTTCCGTTCTCTGTCCGGTCAGGAAGTCAGTTACTTCCTGCTTTCCATTGATAATTTTTCCGGTATAAAGTTCATTCGTTAAAATCCGGCACGTCGCATTCTGGCTCCACTGACAATTACGCTTTGTTCGGATGCCTTTCGCATTCAGCATGTTTGCAATCTTGGCGGCACCATATCCTTCTTCGATATACCATTTATAAATCTGCCTGATAACAGCTGCTTCTTCCTCGTTGATTGCCAAATTAAAGTAATCTCCAATGGTTTTATCATATCCGTACACAATATTCGGAACTCGTCCTTTTTCAGCATTCATTTTCTTGCCGAATTTCACACGCTTTGAAGTATTGGCACTTTCTTCCTGCGCCAATGCACCGAAGATTGTCAGAACAAATTCACTGTTTCCCATGCTGGTCATGTTGGCCGTCAAAAACTGTGTCTCGATTCCTAATGCTTTCAGTTTGCGGACATTCTGCAGAAGGTCTACAGTATTTCTGGCAAAGCGAGAGATGTCCTTTACTACTACCATATCAAATAGTCCATGTTCAGCATCAGCCATCATGCGTAAAAATTCTTTTCGATTTTTTATTTTCGTGCCTGAAATACCCTCATCTGCATATAATCTAACTAAGTTGTCACCAGTACGCTGGGTGTACTCAGAGAAAAATTGCTTTTGAGCTTCCAGACTGTTGAGCTGATCAGCTTTATCAGTGGAGACACGACAATAAGCAGCTATATTCATATCTAATACCTTTCTGTTATATTTAAGTCGTTCTGTTACAACTTTATTGTACCATCTAAAATATAATTGTAAATAGCAAAATAAGGAATACCCTTTCTTCAGAATATTCCTTATATGCATTACTCTTCGATAAAAAAATTTTCTAACAATAGCATAATGGATTGTTCATCAACATTACCTGGTTCTTTTAAATTTTTTTTCTTTTTATTCAATAACAAATATGTATCTGTAAAAACATCTTGTATCGTCCCAAGGCATTTATCTTTTGCTAATTTAACCATCAACTCAAGAATTACACGATCCACATAGATATGCAAATGTTCTCCTAACATTTGTATTCGTTTATGGCTTTCCCCTGCATGAACAATAGCATTTCTAAGCCTATATAAGCGATAAAGATGCCATTCAATTCTTTGACAATACTTTTCGGAAAGATGCCATAATTTTTCGCGATTTTCTCTTTGCTCATATAAGTTATATATTTTATAACGTATATTGGGATAATACTTAAGCTCATTCGCAAAATAATCTTCTCGATATTTCTCATATTTTTCAAGAAATATAAAGCCTGCGATTTTACAAATCTCTTTATCGAATTCTGTTATATCTTTAAGCAACAAACTTACTTTTCGATTACCTAAATTATTTTTCAAATCGTCAAGTATATTAGAAAATATGCATTCGAAATAGTCATTTTGTAGAATGGAAACTATATTATCAGTAACGCTTTCAATTTTGGATTTTGAACTATCTGTAACACTTGCAACCTCCAACGCTGACCACAAATTAAGAAATGCATCATTTAAGTCTTGTTGATTTAATGCCGCATTATGCAAATCAACAATCTTATTAAGCTGAGAATAAGTTTCCTTTCCTTTTTCTTGGCATCCCAAAACAATTGTATCTATTTCAGTTTTAAAATTTTCTCGTGGCTCAGGCTTGATACTTTTATACCCAAACGCTTTTACGGGAAGAATTATTCCCTCTTGGGTATCTTGTCGAATTACCAATCCGTTTTTACCTATTACACTGATATTATCATTCAAAAAAACTTCTAAATATCTCAAAAAAATTTCTAATGCAGAATACGCTCGTTTCATTGCTGAATAATTATCATATGCCTTTGTTTCCATAACCCCTATAAAGGACTTTTGCTTTCTTTTAATCTGTTTAAAGCAACCATCATCTTCAAACGAAATATGCAATCTTTCATTTAACAACTTTTGATATGGCTTTAATTTTTCATAAAAAACAAAGTACACTTTGTATTTACCAATTTCAAAATCAAACCTATTCAAAAAAATCTGTGCTTTTTTTTCTGGATCATTTATACTTTCCTCAAATATATTTCTCAGGAATCTATATATATATTCCGATGAATATCCATGCCATAGCAAAAAAGCAAGCCAAGCACGAAGTCCTTTTTCAATTTCTGTTTTACGGTTTGATTCCGACAAATTTTCTTTCAAGTATTTACAACATATTTCATAGTACTTTTTCTTTGGTATCTTATTGAATATATAATGTACCGCTGTTCTTTGATCTTTATCTAAAAATTTTGCCATCTCTTCAATAACTTCATATTTATACAACTCTCGAACAATAACGTCTGTCATTAAACTCGACTTAATCTCTTTTGCAATTATATCTAATTGATATTGCTTAATACTCCCTTTCACCACATCTTTTTCAGTATCAACATATTCTTCTAATAATGTTTGTGTATTATGAACAGGCGCTTTAACAATATCATCTGAATAATGAAACAACATTTCTTGTAGTCTTTGAACAAAAAATAAATATCCATCCTTAGTAGATGTCCAATCTTGTGTAATATATTTCATTTTTCATCCCCCTCGCATTTTTGTAAATCAATCATTTTTTATCAAGTACCACTTTGCATACCTATTAGTTCCTGTTGTAACAACAATTCCATCCTTTTTCATTGCCTGTAACAAATTAGAAACCTTCTTCGATTTCTGTTCATCGCTAAGTACTTCTGGCAATGCTTTTTCCAGTACTTCCATTAAATCTCTTTTGCTGGCTTCTCCCATTGACTGAAGTGCTTTTATAATTAACTGCTTGCAAATATCATCATCTAACCCTTTATTTCGAACATAAGCAGCTTTCTGTCCGACAATATCTGCCACCTTGAAAGATACAAAAACATTAGGATAACGTCCTTCCACAAGACCTTTTTTCTTCAAATCCTTAAAGCTTTCTTTAGAAACTACTTCCTGTTTCTGAACTTTATCCAACAAAAATACAGTTCTCATATCTAAATCTTCATTGGAATATAAAAGCTGAGTATAATTCTTATCCAATATCTTTCCGTACACAGTCACTGTAACTCTATTAATTGTGTTCAAATCATATGTCGGCAATGGGAAGCATTTATCACGCTGTATCTGATACATCATTGGTATTCCCATTGAATTTGTATCAATCATATACAGATTTACCATTGCGTTACACAAAAACACATTTCGATAATACGGTGGTTTATATCCCGGTTCCAGTGCTTGTTCAATAGTTTCTGGTATAAAAGCCCCCTCATTGATAAATACCAGTCTGTCCTCAAATTCCTCTACGTTGATTTTTCCACGCAAGCGATAGTCCTGATGAGCAATACAGTTATTAATAATCTCTTTGATCAGCTCTGGTTCATATTGATCTACTTCATCCGGAAACAAAGTCTGCTGTCCGGCAATATAACGATACTTTACATTTCTGATCCTGGAATATACCTTATCCACTGCCATTAACATCGGTATATCAAAATGTTCATAAGCTTTTACCGAATTATCTGCATTATAAAGTGTCCAGGTAATTCTAGGAATAAAGCCATCAAAGAAATATTTAGCCTCACTTTTTCCTAATAACAATAATGCCGTTCTGGTGATTTTTCCTTTTATTGTAATACCAGCTTTATTTAAAACCTCAATATCAGACAGTTTCTTTAAAACTTCCTGTGCTTTTTTTCGATCACTCTGACGTTTTGAGAAAAGTTCTCTTGCTCTTTTAATCGCTTCTTCATCCAAGTCTTCTATCGTTGCATCTTCTACAATTTCTTTTGACCAATCCATTCCTATTTGACTTCTAAGTAGATCTACTTTATTCATCGGAAGCGGTGATATAGATTCATGCTCTCTGGCATACGCTGCCCCTTGCCATGTTGTCGGAATCCCCCTAATAGCTGGAGGAATTTGAAATGCTATCACTCGACATTTTTCCATTGTCAGTTCGTATATCTCCAGAAATGTCAATCGTTCATTGGTTCCATTTACGATTTCCTTTTTCAAACTTTGCAGACTTCCCTGTTTCCGAAATTCCGTTCCTACATATCGTTTATCATCCGAAATTCCGAAAATCAGCCACGCCTCCTGTAATCCCCGAAGATTTGCTTCATTGCTAAGTGCAGAAAAATATTTACCAATGTCATTAAACGAATAATTTGTGCGTGCTTCTTTAAATTCTACAACTTCATTTTCAAAAGATTCTATCATGCGAACAATCTTTTCTTTTAATTGGCTATCCGTATATATCATATTCTTCCGCCTTTCAAAATTTTCTATGACTAAATTCTATGACTAATCTATGACTTTCTAGAACTAATTTTAACTGATTTTCAGACAGAACACAAGCAATAGCAAAAAAATAAAAGGCATCCCACGCGCTACGCAGGACACCCTCCATCATGTTTTGGTTCATTGGGAAGCTCATCCGCTGCTTCTTGTATTGCCTGTTCCACCTTACTTGCATTTGCTTCAATCAATATCTTTAACAGATAGTCGGCGGTTACTTCCGCAGTGTTTGGATTATGGAATCGATAATTAAGTTTTCTCTTTTTCATAGCGGAATTCCCACCTCCTCCCGTATATCCTTGTCCATAACTATGAAAATGTTCTTTGAAATAGTCCTGCTAAATGTCATTCCTGTTCAACTTAAATAGATGCCAGTCAAAGGGGCATCCCTGTTGTAAACCACCGCTGTAAACAAACTCCAAAAAATCTAATTCTTTTTGTTTTTTCAGTTTTCTTTCCTCAATACCAAATTACTCTTATATATCTGTTTACTGTTTACAAATTCTACAAGTCAAAGCAATATCCATAGAAAAAAGTGTAAACAACACGCCAACTACCGTAAACCTGACTGGCATTTTACCGGAAAGGTAACTCCACCTGCCGGGCTTCCTTCTCAGTAATCGAATGCCAGTCATTTTCATTTTTTAAGTCTTTTGCGTCTCGTTTACACATACCCACGAACGCTGTGTACCGTAGTCCTTGAATCTTGTCATCGTCCCCTGTTTCCATCCCACAATACTTGTATTCATGATTTCACAGATACGGTCTGTCTCCGCCTTCTTCGGCTTTATATAAGGATTATCCAGTGCTTCCTTAAAAAGCATCAACGAACAAACTTTCCTGTCTTCATGTTCATCCAGCCATACCTGTATCATTCCTGCTTCCGTATCATCTGCCATGAACTCCTGCCGCAATTTATCAAGCTGTGCTTCTGTTTCCTTTGAAAACGCCAATTTAAAATTCCCATTACGGTACAACATCATTGCTTCCGCCCACACCTGATCAATATACTGTCTGGATTCCTTCTCATTTTCGAGGATATGAACCTCCATCTCTGCCCGGTTCGTCTGAACTGGAACGAATCTTCGATTTCCGGTACGGTCAAAAGGCAGGAATCGCTTTATATTGGATGTTCCTCCAAATACACATTGCCTCGGACGATCAAGAGCATATACTGCATAAGAATCCCGATAAGTCTCTTTCTGCCTGCTCAGAAAGCTCTTTGTTTCCTCAATACTCTTAGAGCGTGCCGTTGCGACCATTTCAGACATTTCAATCATCCAATGACCACGAAGCTGACAATAAACTTTTTCCGAATCCAGTTTGCCGATGTCATCGGTGAACCAATCATCCTTTACTGCCATGAATCGAAAAAATGTAGATTTTCCTACGCCCTGACCACCGACCAGACAGAGCATATATTCAAACTTAATTCCAGGGCGGAACGCACGGGCAATAGCTCCCAGCAAAAACATTTTCATACTTTCATACGTCAACTCATCCACAGGTGCGCCCAAGAAATGATGCAGCACATAGCGGATACGCTCCTGTCCATCCCATTGCAAACTATTCAGATAATTCCGGACAGGATGATATTTGTTCCGATCTGCCTGATGGACAATACTTTTCTGCACAATCTTATCCATCGTCAAACCGTAAGTCTCTTCCAAATAAAGCATAATATAGTTCAAATCCATATCTGTGAATGCCGGGCTTATCCGTTCCCACCACACGGGTTTTACAATGTCTGTCTGCTCAGTCAAAATATTGTGCCGGAATACACCTTTTAACAGAGGATCATGTTCTAAAATTAGCTTACAGTTATGCCGATTGTTTTTCACAGCACCCTTCTGTGTCATTTCCAGTTGTTCTCTGATTTCCTCTACTGTCAACTCCGTTTCCATTATATCCATTACTTCGCACAATTCCTGTCGTGTCTGTGGTGATAAAGTCTGAAATTCTCTGTTCAATCGCTGTCACCTCCTTCCCATGAGCCACCACTACGGCAACTCGTTCTTCTAATGTGCCTGATAATAATGTATCCAACAGGTACTCTGTTTCTGATATTTTTTCCAATGCCTCCATAAACAGCGGATGCCAGACATCTTCCACCTGTTTCGGAGCACACTCTTCTTTCCACTGTTTCAACAAATGCAGGTAATCTGCCAGTGCACGGAAATATCTATTTTCTGCCTGCAGATACCTCTGTTCCTGTGTTAGCTGTCGTTTGATTTGTTTTCTCTGTGGCGGGCTGTGCCCCATGTTCTCATAATGTATAGAAAAATCTCTTGCCAATTTCTCTGCCGCCTCTTTTGGTTTTAAATTGTACAAGTGTGCCGTAAAATCAATCACATCCCCATCTGCCTGACATCCGAAACAATGAAAACGCCTGTCCACTTTCATGCTTGGATTCTTGTCACGGTGAAATGGACAGACCGCCATTCCATTCTTGTTTACCCGTATTCCATAGCTTTCTGCAGCCTGCCGGGTAGTCACAGACTGTTTAACTGCTTCAAATATATTCATCCTTTTCCTCTTTTCTTTACATCACAACTCCATATCGTTCCTTCCCAATTTAGTTCTTCCTTCGTGTTCCCATCGCTCTCGGTTCTCCTGTTCCGCAGTAATTTTTGCTTTTGCCAGCCTATCCAGAATGGAACTTCTGGCTTTTTTCTTAATCTGTTCGGTATTCACCTTTTTGACTTCCGGTTTTATCAGCGTGGTCTGGATTGTTTTAACTGCTGTCTGCATAGCTTTTGTAATTTTGGTAATTACTCCGTCCAATCGACTTACAGCATAAGTTCTTTCTTTTTGGGAAGCCTTGCGCTCAGGGGAAAGCACCCACGCCTTTGACTGTTCTACCAGACGAATGTCTTCTTTATGGGTTTCCACTCTGACCTCATCCGTCACAACCTCCACAGCTTTGTCGTAAGCAATATCTGAAACTTCATCGATCAAAGCTTCTACTTCTTCAATTTTCAAAGTAAGTGTATCCAGTATTTCTGTCTGGTTTTTCATCTGTTTCTTTTGCTTAAACAGGATATAATCCTGCTTTTCAAGATAATCTCGCCCTCCATAAGACGGTTCTTCTTCCAGATGCAACCCGTATTTTCGAGTTATATCAAAAAGCATTGTCCGGCAAATAGCATCAAAAGTCTGCTTTCGATTATTATTGCGGCCTTTAGGTTTATCCGGTTTTGGAAGTGCAATCCCTAATTCTTCCAGTGCTTTTTCCTGCTGGGGACAGATTTCCCCGTACTTATTCTCACAATCAAAAACATGACGTTCATGAATGTGCGGCGTTCCTTCGTCCAAATGCAGTGCCCAGTCCAGAATATGGACATGAGAACCGAACCGATTTGTGAACTGCTTTGTAAAGTCCTGTACGACCGCAAGTAATATTTCATAGGAAACAGATTCTTCTACTGTTCCTATTTGAAAAATAGTTTCCTCTGGACAGGTTTTATTGTTCTTTAGTAAATCTTCCACAGATCGGTTACGCTCTGTATGACGGGTTCTTGCATTTCTTTCATTCTGCGCTTCTATATATTTTCCATAATGTTCCTGATAAAAAGTACATTCAATTTTCTCAAAACTGATATCCTGAGAATCTTCTTCCCTGTTCTGCATTGTGGTATAGCCACGGTAACAGTCCCAGTAAATATTTTCTCTGACTCTTCCAGCATCAATATGTTCACTGTTTTCCAAGTCGAAACGGCGATCATTATGCCTGGGATTATAAGTGCCATTTTTCCCGGAGCGTCCATTGTGTCTTGTTGCTTTCAATAATTTTCTTGCCCTCCTTTTTCACGTTTTTCCAAATTAAATAAGGCAGCGAAGCTGCAAACCTGCGTGAATTTGCGTCAGGTAATACCCAGTACGAGTAGACGCACGCATCAACTCACTGGGCAATGGCTGCCGCCCTTAACCTGCACAAAAGACTTCGCTCTCCGCTCTGCTCCAGATTTAGTTACTATTCTCCGGCACCCTTCCATTCCCCTTTGCCATCCATTCGAAAAAAGCAATTTTACTAACCTTAATTAATCTGCCGCTTCGAAATGCCGGAAAACCGGGTGTATGAACCAGTTCATAAGCCGTTACTCTGGAAATCCCCATAATCCGCTGAATATCAGCCACATCCAGTACAAGAGGCAGTTCATCATAATTGTTTAATCTCTTATTTTCACTCATGTTGTTCCTCCATTTTTGATCTCATTTTTTTAGCTTCTCATTGCCGTTTTATCTTTCCTGTTTCCTGAGTCATACTGCTGTTAAGGCATACAACACGTCATCCATTCGGATGCGCTCACTTCTTTTATCGAAGGTCATGGCGGTTTATCTCAGGTTAGACGGTCATAAAGTTGTCAAAGTACACTGCATAGTACGAAATTACCATGCAATCGTATCTTATCAATCTCATCTTGACTTTTCAATACTTTCGCGATACCATAAATGTAACTAATATTATATTTTTTAAAATTACCATACAAAACAGGAGCAAATAGAAATGACTTATCAATTTATAAGGCAAGAACCTTGCTACGACCACATCCTCTTCGTTCTGGCATTGGATAGAGACAAAATGAAGGAGCGAATTTTAATCGGAACGGAACAGCAAATCCGTTTTCGACTGGACGGAAATAAAGATAACGATGTCATATATGATATAACACGTCCTCTAGGACGTTTTCTGATAGATTTTGAATATGATAAAGAAAAGAACTGGAATATATATGGACTTGCTCCCCTACGTGATGCATTGCACACTAACCGTTGGAAACAGCCTGCACTGGAACAGACTGCTGGTGATTTTCTGGCAAAAAAATATCTCACCGGTGATCCGGTGAGAATGTATGCTACATTCCGTATTTGGAATGAATATCTTGTTACAAGGGAATATCGTGACCGTAATACTGCCTGTGATCGTTTTATAGAAAAAATCCAAATTTTGACTCAGGCATTCCAAACAGAAAATGTCATGAATTTTAATTCTGATACCGGAAAACCAGAACGCTTTCATACTGGCAGTCTTTATTTCCGCAACACTCCTGCTGAAATCACTCGACTTGAACTTTGGTTTCCGGATAATAGGCGCAGAACAGAATGCGTAGCTGCCTACAGCTCTTTTTATCCGCTTATCACTTATTACTTGAATCGGCTGAATGACTGGGGCCTTTGTTTCCGTCAGTGCAAAGTCTGTGGAAAATATTTTCTGGCAAAAAACCAGCGTTATGAACTATGCAGTGATAAGTGCCGTAAAGCACAGGCACTTCAAAATAAAAGGGAATTTGATGAACGAGCCAGAGAAAATAACTATGATTTGCTTTATAAAAATGAATGCCAGAATTGGCGTAATAAAATCAATAAATCCAAAAAAACTGCTGATTTTCCGATTGAACGTCTGGAAGAAATGAAAACTGCGTTTGACCTTTTTAAGAAAGAAGCTCTGCGGCGTAAGAAAGCTGTAAAGGCAGGAACAACCAAGCCAACGGAATTCACGGACTGGCTGTATCAGCAGAGCAATATTATCTTGAAACTCAGCGAAATCTGAATCCATCCCTGTAAAGGAAAGGCAGCGAATTTACTCGCTGCCTGCCCTCTCATTAAACTTGTATCCTACACCCCAGACGGTTTGAATATATACCGGGTTGCCCGGATCATCTTCTATCTTCTCACGAATATGGCTGATATGACTCATGACAATATTGTAATCGCCAGAATAGGCTTCTTTCCAGACTACATCATAAATCTGCTCCTTACTAAATACCCTTCCTGGATTTTGTGCTAATAACTGCAGGATTTCAAACTCGGTGTAAGTTAATTCTATTTTTCTATTATCACGAACAACTTCCCTCCGTTTCAAATCAATCGCTATACCCTTATGCCTTATTTTCGATTGAAGTTGTATTTCCTGAAAAAGGAATTTTTCTCTGCCGGAATCTAACACGGAAATAACAGAATTTACCAACTCTTCCTCATCTCCCTCGAATGATACCAGCAATATTTTTCCCACTTAATCATCCTCGTTTCATTTAGCACTAACTTAATGCTTCGCCTCTGAATTATATTCCGCAAATGTTTCCGTTTCCGGATTAAATTCAGTAAATAATTCCTGCATTCTATTTTTGCTTACTTTTTGAAAGCTGCTAATCTTTCCACTTTTGTCTCTCGTTACTTCAATGTACATAGTGCCGTTGCTGTTAGAAAAGATTCCCCTTCCCTCATCATATAAATCTGCTATAATCTTACCATTATAAACCCAGTTTCCTTGAGCATCACAGGATACTCCATAATCAGCATACTCCTGTGGAACAGCAATATTAAGACCTTTTCCCTCTTCACTGCTATATTCGCCCATGTCATCAGCCGCTATGTTCTCACTTCCTCCTTCTTCAAAAACAGATCCTTTCATTTCATCTGCAGTTACAGCTTCTCCGCCGGAACTTTCAACCAATGCCGCCGGTTCTGACCAAAAATCATCTGATAACGGTTCTGCCTTTACGTCTGTGATGGTGCCATAGTTTTCCCTTTGCACTTCAACTCGAAGCGTACCTCCACGTTTGGAACTTATTGTATAAGTACCCGGCTTAAACTCATCCCGGAAATATCCAATGGTCTTTCCATCATACATCAGAAATCCTGTTTCTTTCTGGTAAGTTATTCCCGCTTTTGCATATTCAGAAAGCTGTTCTTCGCTGAATACATTTTCATTACTGTCTTTATTTTCGGTGACCGTTTCTGCTTCCTGCTTCGCATATTCTATATTTTCCGGAGAATATGCCATTGTAATTCCCACTGCATCATCAGATGATTTCGACAACTTCATCCCATCTTTTATTTTTTGAAGATTATCCTCATAAAGTGCAATCGTCTCATCTACCTTTTCCTGTGTCCATACAAACCATCCGTCGCCGCCTGTATAAGCTTTTTCACCAATCATAGACTGCAGAACTTCTTTTTCCTCGTCCAGCCATTTCGCATACTCTTCTGCTGTCCACCATTCCACATCCGAACTTGAAAGTGATTCATCTTCCCGGATATTCACTTCGTTTAAAGCAACTGTTGTTTCACCGTTTTCTTGCGCTGTCTCTGTCTTTTTCTCCAAGGATGATGCGGAAGTTGCAAATCCACCTGTCACGCAAATTACCAATACTGCACTTATAATTACTGCAAACTTAGATGTCTTCTTTATCTTCATAATTGCTCTTATCCTCTCTTCAATCGCATTTTTACTGAAACTGTTACATAATGGTGTCAGTCCGCTCTTTTTTTCTTCCATAGATATTAAAGCAGTTGCATATACCGACTTTATATCCATTCCAAATCTACGGACTACGGTTTCGTCACAGGATAATTCCAAATCTCTGTTAAAAAGAATATACATTACCCACACAAGAGGATTAAACCAATGAATGCATACTGCAGCAATCATTATCAGCTTTGTAAGCATATCAAGCCGTCTGATATGCACATATTCATGTTCCAACACATAACGAAGCTGATAAATATTTTTCCATTCTGTATTTTTCGGCATTAAAATAACTGGGCGAATCACACCATAAGAAAGTGGTGCAGCTATGGTTTCTGTCTGCCGGATGGATAGACTCCTTTTTAGTGGATGTTTTTCCTTCCATGCTTCCAAAATATCATTTTCAACAGGCAGCGAAAATCGAAATTCCCGATAACATTTTATATAGGAAACCGCAAAAAATCCAAAACAAAGTAACAGACCTGCCAGCCATATTACACTCAAAATCGAAATGGATTCTGTTCTCTGCACCATAGCCTCTGATAATCCATTTGCTATCTCAGGCATATTACCATGAATGGGTAAAAATGTTGTCGTTTGCGCCGTTCTCACTGGGTTTATATCAGAATAAATACTCTGCAACAGAGAATAAATACTTGTGACTGATTTTATGGAAAATGGAACTAATAACCGTATTAATGCAATCCACCATAAAATCAAAAATGTTTTCTTCGGTAATCTGTTGATAAGCACAGCCCTTAATACCACAATAAGTAAAATAATAACCGTTCCCAGAAAACTCATTTGCAGCAGGCTCATATACATCACCTCATTCCAATTCACTGACGATCTGCTTCAGGTTCTTAATCTGCTCCATAGAAAGTTTTTTTCTGCCAAGAAGTGCCGCAAACAACTTGTCAACAGATCCATCATATATCTTATCAATAAGTTCATCTGTTTCCAGATCCTGTACCTGTTCTTTTGCTATAAGCGCATGGCACATAAATCCCGGTTCCGTTCGTTCAATCGCGCCTTTATTGATACACCGCTTAATCAATGTATACGTTGTGTTTTTATTCCAGCCGACTTCTCTGTTTAAAGTATCTGCAACATATTTCGCTGGCACGTCACCATCCTTCCACAGAACATCCATTACCTTTAATTCCGAATCAAAAAGTTTGATATTTTCCTCTGTCACTTGTTTCGCCTCCTATAAGACTACAGTAGTCTGTTCTTGTTTTCAGACTACCACAGTCTTATAGCATTGTCAATCATTTTCTGTCGCTAGGAAAAGAAAAACAGCCAGCCTTTCGGCTGACTGCTCCATACTAAATATAAACCATTTCGTTCAGTACAATTTCTTCTGCTCTGTTTCTAATATTATTACACCGTTGTACCCAAAGCATAGCATCTTTCCGCTTCAATTCCTCCGTCACTCCCTCAGCCGCTTTCATCTGATCAACAATACACGTAAACCGTTCCTCCGCTTGTTCGTCCAAATCCTCCAGATAGCTCCAAAGTTTTCCGGTCAGCAGTAAACTGGAATATCTACCGTAGCACTGCTTTTTCAGATACTCCCTGTGCATTCGTCCCCACTTACCGATAGATCACTTTTCCTCCGGCAGCTTCAAGTCTGGGATATAATAATCCCCGACAAGTACATAATCAATGCCATTCTCCGTAATTCTTGTTTTCAAATCCTTCATGGTTCGTTCCTCCTCGGTTTTTCTTATTCTATTACCCAAACGAACCGTTCTATATTGTTACTTCCATATGTACTGTACTCTTACTGATCCCAAATTTTTTCGCCGTCTGTCGTACTGTCGCTTTTGTTTCTATTATGTAATGTGCAATCTCCACTGCACGTTCTTCGATATAATCCTTCAAAGAAAAATCCCCCGAAGACACCATTTTTACAGTGTATGCGGGGGAGTTTTGTGGTATGTCTTACTTATTTATCTCTTAGAAGATAACCGGAATAATATAAATTCCAAGTGCAATGATTGTAGCAATAACGGTCGCAATCTTCCAGATATTGTATTCTTTGTCCATCTTTGCTTTTTCTTCCGGAGATGGTTCTTCGAGAACACCGATCTCTTCCTCAATTGTCGGGATCTTGTTCTCATGTTTTCTGGTAAAGACTGCCCAGTAAATAATCGCTGCTACAGTTACTACTCCAGAAGTAACAAGTGCTGCTCTGTCTGCGAAGATCAGCATGAAGATATACACAACAATCGTGAACCAGCAGCCGAATTTTCCACCAGGAGCTACATATGGTCTGTTCATATCCGGATAATTTTTCTTCAGCCCCAGATATGCAAGACATCCAATGATGTAACAGAGTGCCAGAGAAATCAACGATACAGATGCAATATAGTTGATAGAACCTGTTGCGATCAGAATGATATTGATAATACCTACTGCTGCAACTGCAGTGTATGGTGTTTTGTATTTCGGATGTACTTTGCAGAAGAAGGAAGGAAGAGATTTATCTTCTGCCATTGTATAGATATATCTTGCCGGAGCTGCAATACCAGGGTTGATCGTAGACAGGTCACCACCAAATGCAATACCGATGCAGAGAAGGATGATCGGGAATCCGATAAGTCCTGCCGCCTCCAGACCTTCTGCATAAGGAGCATCTGCTGCTGCAAGCAGTGGATAGAATTTGTGCGGTACAAGACCAACCAGGAACCACTGGAATAATGCATTACATACAAATACAAGGAATACAGATACTTTTAAAGCTCTTGGAAGTGTATACTGTGGGTATTTTGTTTCAGCACCCATAGATACACATGTTTCAAAACCTGTGTAGCACCACCATACAAGACCAAAGATGTACATCAGTTCATTAAAAGGTGGCAGTGAATCCATTGCAATTCCACCAAAATATTCCAGATGGATCTTAGGAATCATATACAGGAACCATGCGATTGCACAACCCCAGAAGAAAAAGATAAATCCAGTCTGTGCTTTACCAGACATCTCAATTCCCTTAAAGTTCAGTATCAGGAAAAATATTACCAGGATAATTGCAATGACACGGGAATCGACACCACTCAGGTCAATTCCAAACTGGCTGAAAAGAATCTTAAAATAGTTTGCAAAAGCAAGTGTCTCACCGGCACCGATTCCAACTACTGAAATGATATAATGCCATCCTGCAAGGTTTGCCCATACTCTGTTCAGGCCACGTTTTGCATAGTTGTATGTACCGCCTGCACAAGGCAGTGCCGCTGACATCTCACCATAGATCAGGCAAGGCCAGATTGAGATCAACAGGGATAAAAATGTGATAACGATGATCCAGGATCCTACATGGCCGATCTGCGCTGAACCACAGGTAAATAATCCAACGCCTACGACAGTTCCGATCGTCATACTGATGGACTCTTTCAGTCCCAGTGCCCTGACAAGCTGTGTTTCTTTGTTTTCCATAACAACCACTCCTCATTCCGCGTTATTTTATTTATAAAAAAACGGAGTACAGAATTTTTCATTCCTGTGCTCCATTGCAACTTTTGTATCTTTCTCTTTATATTCAATTAACTGGCATTGGCAAATTCTACACCGCTTTTTTTCTTTTCAAGAATCTGCGTGATCAAATCCACGATATGGGCTGCTGCCTCTACCGGTGGAATCCCATGTCTGCTGATATTAGAAACTACCGTATATTCCGATTCCAGCATATCCGGTCTTGCATTGTAGGCAATATATGCTGACATACTTTCTGAAGTGAGAAGTCCCGGTCTCTCTCCGATCAGTACACAGGTAACCTGTGCATCCAGTAGAGGGCCGATCGTTCTTGCCGTATTTACTCTGCAATATCTGACAAAAAATGGTGTTCCGACTGTAATTCCTTTATCCTCCAGTCCCATCTTGATCGTAGGAAAAAGGTCCGGGATATTTGCTTCTATGGACGGTGAACAAAGACCGTCTCCAAAATAAATCTGCACCTGTGGATGATGTACACAGTTTTCGGAAATTGTTTTCTGTGCCTCCGGTAGAAAAATTCTTCCCCAGTCCGGTCTCAAAAGCATTTCGTTTTTGTTTGCACATTTTGTCTGTACTTCAAAAACGCCAAGCTTCCTAACGGTTTCTTCCGGCACCTCATTATAAACTGCATCATTTGCAGCTGCATGAGAAGCCAGGAACCGAAGCTCTGCTTCTGTTGTATATCTCGGTCCACAATGTCCGATTCCAATTCTGGCCGGAGTTGCATGTTTCATTTTCCATATTTCTTTTTCATTATACGGATGATCCACATGCATATAATCCATAATATCCGTTTCCATAATATCCCGAAGGCATCCTGCTGTAGCACTCATTTTTCTTCCCTCCCGTGATCTCAGATTTTATTTTGCAAAGAATACGGATGGATCACCGGCATTTCTGCCAAGATGACCATTCTCCCAGAATCCCCATTTTTCCAGCCACTGTCGAAATTCCGGAATCGGCTGCTTTTTCAGAAGCTGTCTGACACTGGCAACGTCATGATAACTGGTAGATTGATACATCAACATGATATCATCTGCCTGTGGAAGTCCCATAACATAATGAACACCCGCTGCTCCAAGCAATGTGAGAATCGTTTCTGAATCATTCTGATCCGTCGGCATGTGGTTTGTATAACAGACATCACATCCCATCGGGAGTCCATGAAAGTGTCCGCAGAACACATCTTCCAGTGCTGCTCTTGTCAGCTGTTTGGTATCGTAAATATATTCCGGTCCCATAAAACCAACGACGGTATTTACCAGAAATGGATGATAATGCCTTGCCAGTCCGTAGCATCGACACTCCATAGTCTGCTGATCCGCTCCAAATGCTGCCGAAGAAGATAATTCTGAACCCTGCCCTGTTTCAAAATACATAACATTCGGGCCCTTTGCATGTCCTTTTTCTTTAAATAACATTTCTGCTTCTTCCAACATTTCCGTGGTTACACCAAACGCAGATAATGCTGCCTCGGAACCTGCAATAGACTGAAAACAGAGATCTGCACTTCCCTGTCCGCTTCGCAGTGCTTCCATCTGTGTTGTCACATGGGATAACACACAGGTCTGTGTCGGAATCTGGTATTTGTCTCTGATGTCTCCCAGTGTCTTCCAGATAGCCAGTGTACTGTCAACAGTATCAATTGCTGGATTCAGACCGATTACGGCATCTCCTGATCCGTAGCTTAATCCCTCCAGCGTACTTGCGGTCACACCTTCCACATCGTCCACCGGATGGTTTGGCTGAAGCCTTGCTGCCAGGACATTTTCTGTCCCAATCGTTGTATTGCAGGTTGCTGTAATATGCATCTTGCTTCCTGCAAGGATCAGATCCATGTTTCCCATGATCTTGGAGATTGCTGCGATTGCTTCGCTTGTCAGTCCCCTGCTGGCTCTCATAATCTTATCACTGTCTGTTTTGTCATCCAGAATCCATTCTCGCATCTCCTGAATGGTTTTTCCTTTGATTTCACGGTAGACTTCTTCATCTATGTCATCCTGAATGATTCTGGTAACAGAATCCTCTTCATAAGGAACTGCCGGATTTTCTCTCAAATCACTCACCGTAAGCTGTCCAAGAACCTCTTTTGCTGCAATCCGTTGCAGTTTACTTTCTGCCGCTACTCCCGCCAGTTCGTCCCCGGATTTTTTTTCGCTTGCTTTTGCCAGAACATCTTTGACGTCTTTGAATTCATATACCTGCCCTAACATAGAAGTCTTTAAAATCATATTTTGCACCTACCCGTTAAATATTAATGTCTTCACAATGACCGGAATAACTTTTCCCGATACGATCGGCTCTCCCAGATCTACAAAATCTCCACTTTCACAGTAAATCCCATCAATACAGATGATTTTTCTCCGGTTCTTTATTCTGTGATGGAGTGCCTGCCCCAGGGCTTTGCCAATATCTTCTTCCAATACAATGATCAGCACATTGTCCGGCTCACATTCCCTGTCATACTGTTCGGTAAGTTTTTCTGCTATCTCCTGTATCTGTGCGAAAGACGGACATTTCAGTCCTTTCATCGCGATCGCGATCTGCCTTCCTTCGCCGCGGCTTTCCTGATAGATCTGCATAGCACGATGAAGTTTTTCATCAAGATCTGCAATATCCTCTGGCTGTTCCAGAGCAATCTTTACAACCGGAATATTTTTCAGTGGAAATGTATCCTCTGTATACTCGATCGTACTTCCGGAAATATTCATGCTGTAGTTTCCGGCACCTATTACTGTCGCACGCATCGTTTCTTTTGCCTTGCAGATATTTCCCTTCTGAAAAATAGGATTTTCCCTGATGGACTGTGCAAGCAGCACACCTATATCGCCATATCGAAACAGCTCTCCAATCTCCTCAAAACAGGAGGCTACACCTCCAGAAAAAGTAATCAATTCCGGTTTCTTCTGACAGGTAATTGCATGATTGGTTTTCATCTTCTCAATAAAAACATCTGCATCTTTCAGGCCAACCGCTTCTGCCAGAATCTCTGCCATTGCATCTGTCAGAACTTTCAGTTTTTTGACTTCTACATTCTGTCCTTCTGCAATTTCCAAGCCAAGCTGTTCAGACAGCCATCTGATCTTGGGTGCGACATAAGTAATCTTTCCATCCGCTACCTTTACCAGTCGTCCACCAATATCGAAGCATGCTGTATCAAGTACATTTCCATTTTCAAACAGACAGATATTTGTTGTGCCGCCGCCAATATCAAGATTGGCAACAATTTTTTCTGTTTTCCGTGACAGTTCTGCGGCTCCGGCTCCTTTTCCTGCCAGTACCGACTCCAGATCCGCTCCCGCTGTTGCCATAACAAAATCTCCGGCTACATCTGCAATCGCTTCTACAACATCTTCCGCATTTTTCTTACGGGAAGTCTCACCGGTTATGATCACGGCTCCGGTAGAAAGATCCGCCGGTTTCATTCCAGCGTTTCTGTATTCCATTTTGATGATCCTGTCTACCCATTTTCCATCAATCTCTTCTCTGGAAAGCAGTGGTGTGAAATACACCTGGCTCCTGTAGATGACCTCTTTGGAGATCACTTTAATCTGTGGAATCTTTCCAAAACCTCCCGTATTCTGAAGAAGCATTCTGCTGAACACCAGCTGTGTAGTTGAAGTTCCAATATCAATCCCTGCACTTAAAATTTCTTCTGTCTGCATATCTTTCATCTCCATAAACGACAAAAAGGGACATCAACGATTGTTGATGCCCCTTTGCACTTCGCTTCTTTGAAATTGATTGCATTATAGCACGGAGTTTTTTAATGCACAATTCAATTATTCACCAAAATTTTCCTGTAAATTCAAAAAGTTTCATTATATTTGCATAATTGTACGAAATTTAGTTCAATGAAATCTCATCGATCAGCTTCAGTTCCTCTTCACTGAATGGTGCACTGGAAATAGCTTTTATATTATCCAGAATCTGCTGTGTTTTGGATGCGCCGATCAGAACACTGGTCACTTCTTTCTGCTGCAGAAGCCATGCAAGTGCCATATCTGCAAGCTTTTCTCCTCGCTGTGCTGCCAGCTCATTCAGCTTACGGATCTGATCTAGTCTGTGTTCATCCAAAGTACTTTCTTTAAGGAATCTGCCGTCGGTACGGATACGGCTGTCTTCCGGGATTCCATGCAGGTAACGGTCAGTCAGCTGTCCCTGTGCAAGCGGGCTGAATGTGATCAGACCCTTTTGCAGCTCAGCAGTTGCCTTTTTCAGACCATTCTTCTCTACTGTTCGATCAAAAATAGAATAACGGTTCTGATTGATGACAAACGGACAATGCAGATCCTTCAGAATTGCAGTAGCCTTCTTTAATGTCTCTCCATCATAATTGGAAAGTCCGACATAAATTGCCTTGCCGCTCTGTACTGCACTTGCCAGTGCACCCATGGTCTCTTCAAGCGGTGTATCCGGATCCATTCTGTGATGATAAAAAATATCTACATAATCAAGGCCCATACGTTTCAGACTCTGATCCAGGCTGGCAAGAAGATACTTGCGGCTTCCCCAGTTCCCATAAGGGCCATCCCACATCTCATATCCGGCTTTTGTTGTAATGATCAGCTCATCACGATAAACGCCCAGGTCTTCTTTCAGAATGCGGCCAAAGTTCTTTTCTGCACTTCCTGGTTCCGGACCATAATTATTTGCCAGGTCAAACTGTGTGATTCCACTATCAAAAGCCGTAAAACAAAGCTTTCTCATATTTTCAAAATTTGCGATGTCTCCAAAGTTATGCCATAATCCCAGTGACACCTTTGGCAGCATCAGACCACTGTTTCCACAATGATCGTATTCCATGGTTGTGTATCTTTCTTTAGACGCAGTGTACATATTCTTTTCCTCCCAATACGAATATATTTACTTCTCTTTACAAAGATTAGCACTTCAAGTATACTTGAAGTCAAGAATTTTATATAAAAGTAAATTTGTGATTCGGCATTTAATTTTTTACAGGAGGTATCGCATCTAATGAAAAACTATACGATCAGAGAAATATCCGAAATGTTTGAGTTACCATCATCTACACTTCGTTATTACGAAAGTGAAGGACTCCTTCCAGAAGTACCCAAATCCTCTTCCGGACAACGTATATACAGTGATGAACATGTTGAACGTCTTAAATGTATCAACTGTTTCAAACGCACAGGAATGACTATCCCACAACTTCGAAAATTTTTTATATATGAGGCAGATGAAGCAGCCCACATTGATAAAATTATCTCTCTTCTAAAAGATCAGGAACAAATTGTAAATGAAAAGCTGATCCAGCTTCAAAAAGATTCAGCACATGTCCATCACAAAGTAGAATACTACTCTGAAATCAAACATGCGCTGGAAAATAATCTTCCTCTGCCAGTCTGGGTAGATGAGGATTGATTTCACTTATTCCTTCTATCTGAAACTCTTTAAATATGCCTTCTGCTCTGGTGTGATCCGGTAGCTCTCCACCGCCTTCTGAATGGTCTTACGGTGTACCCATTCCGGCAGACGTCGTTCCTCGATATACGGAATGGTTGCCTCCCATTGTTTTGCAAGGGCCGTCGCAAAATACCAGGCGATCATCATGTTTACATAATATTCTTCAGACCGTATATCTGCTGCCAGCTTCAGATATTCCGGTCTGAAATCTTCATCCAGATAAAAATTCATCAGCATACCGGTTCCATAACGGATCGTATAAGTTTCTCCCGATGAGATCCAGTTTCTGATTTCCGGAAGCAGTTCTTCTTTATGCTTCGCAAAACACTTTGGTGCCGGAAGGTCACAGGTTGCCCAGTTATTTACATATGGAAGCAGTTTTTTCACTTCTTTCAGGCACACCTCATAGTCTTTGATCCAGCTTATGATCATCATATGCATATTATTCTCTTCATAATATCGGTGTGGCAGATCCTTCAGAAAAAGTTCTGCCTCCAGTGTCTCTGCAAATTCTTTTGTAAACTTGCGGAGCATCGGTGTACGGATTCCTATAATGGTTTCCCTGTCAATACCCGGCAATAATTTACTGTGGAAATCCCGATATTTCAGATCCTGCATCTCAAACAACTGCTTTTCCAGATTTTCTATATAGGACATAAATACTCCTCATCTTCCATAGATTTTCAAAAAGCTCTGTTACTTCAACAGAGCTTTGGGGCATATTCTTTATTCTGCTTTTGTTTCTTCCAGAATGGATGTGCAGTGCGGACAGCGGGTGGCTTTGATGCTGATCTCACTCTGGCAGTATGGACAGATCTTTGTCTCTGGTTCTGCAGGAGCTTCTTCTTTCTTTGTCAGGCCTGTCAGCTTATTGATTCCTTTCATAAGACAGAAAAGAATAAAAGCCATGATGATAAAGTTTACAACTGCTGAAAGAAATGAAGATGCAAACCCTGCAACATCAGACAGTGAATATGTATCCCCCCTTTATTTAGTATATTGTAAATTATAACACACAGCTCTTTTTGTACAATCCCTCATGCATATTTTTTGAATTATATCTATACCTTTAAATAAAAGCCTCTCGGAGTCTGCCATGTCACAGGACAAACAACCCCATTCTACACATCAAGCAGATTCGATCATGCTGACTCTTGTTCTTATTCTGGCTGCTTTTGGACTGCTCATTCTTTTCAGTGCCAGTGAATATAATGGCAGAGTACGTTTTCACGACTCTGCCTATTATTTTAAGAAACAACTTTTTGCCACAGCTCTCGGCCTTGGTGCCATGTATCTGGTTTCTTCCATCGACTATCACTTTTTCGTCCGTCTTGCACCGGCCGCCTACCTGCTTTCCATGCTCTTGTCCACCGCCGTTCTGCTTTTCGGACAGGAGATCAACGGTTCAAAGCGCTGGCTGAATCTCGGTCCACTTTCTTTCCAGCCTTCTGAGTTTGCCAAAGTTTCCGTTGTGCTTTTTCTGACCTGGCAGATTGAAAGATCCCACAAACGAACAGACGGGTTCTGGTTTATGTGTCGCACTATGCTCACACTGCTTCCAATCGTAGGCCTTGTTGGCTCTAACAACCTGAGTACTGCTATCATCATCCTGGGAATCGGAGTTATCCTGATCTTCGCTGCCAGCCCTCGCTATATACAGTTTGCAGCACTTGGTGGAGCCGGCATCGGTTTTATCGCGATCTTTCTTGCTGCGGAAAGCTATCGTCTGGAACGTCTCGCAATCTGGCGCGAACCGGAAAAATATGAAAAAGGATTTCAGACGATCCAGGGACTTTACGCTATCGGAAGCGGCGGCCTTTTTGGCAGAGGCATTGGCAACAGCATACAAAAACTGGGCTTCGTTCCCGAAGCCCAGAATGATATGATCTTTTCAATTATATGCGAAGAAATGGGATTGACAGGTGCCATCATACTGATTCTTATTTTTGCCCTGCTGCTCTGGAGACTCTGTGTCATCTCCATGAACTGTCAGGAACTTTCCGGTGCCATGATCGCTGCCGGAATCATGGGGCATCTGGCGATTCAGGTTATTCTGAATATTGCCGTCGTTACCAATACCATTCCCAACACCGGAATTACTCTCCCCTTCATCAGTTACGGAGGTACTTCCATTGTATTTCTGCTCGGGGAAATGGGGCTGGCGCTGAATGTCAGTCGTCAGAAGAACAATCCTCCCACCAGATAAACCGCAAAAGAAACCAGCCATGCGATCACGCACTGGGCAAGCACAACAAAAATTGCCCATTTGCCACCAAGTTCACGTTTGATTGAAGCAATAGCTGCCACACAAGGTGTATACAGCAGACAAAAAGCCAGAAGACTCGCTGCTGAAAGTGATGTAATACTTCCAAGCAAAGCCGCTGTATTTCCAAACAGGATAGAAAGTGTTGATACCACGCTCTCTTTTGCCATAAATCCAGTGATCAGAGCTGTGGAAATTCTCCAGTCTCCATACCCCATCGGTTTGAAGATCGGAGCGATCACGCTTGCCACCATTGCCAGAATACTGTCTTTGGAATCTGTTACAATGCTCAGATGTATATTGAATGTCTGCAGGAACCAGATCACCAGTGTCGCCATGAAAATAACGGTAAACGCTCTCTGCAGGAAATCTTTTGCTTTATCCCAGAGAAGATGTCCTACATTCTTCGCACCCGGCATACGGTAGTTCGGTAATTCCATAACAAAAGGCACTGCCTCACCACTGAACAATGTTTTTCGCATCAGCAGCGCCATCAGAATTCCCATGATGATGCCACCGAAGTACAACGCGATCATCACGATCGCACCGTGATCCGGAAAAAATGCTGCCGTAAAAAATGCATAAATCGGAAGTTTTGCCGAACAGCTCATAAATGGTGTCAGTAAGATCGTCATCTTACGGTCTCGTTCAGATGGAAGCGTACGGCTCGCCATAACCCCTGGTACCGTACATCCAAATCCGACCAGCATCGGCACGATGCTTCTTCCGGAAAGTCCGATCTTTCGAAGCAGCTTGTCCATAACAAAGGCAACTCGTGCCATGTATCCACTGTCCTCCAACAAGGAGAGAAAGAAAAACAGGGTTACGATTACCGGAAGGAAACTCAATACACTTCCTACTCCATTAAATACCCCATCCATAACCAGTGAATGCAGTACATCATTCACACCAGCAGCCGTCATCCAATGATCAACGATATTTCCGAGTGCTGTGATTCCCATGTCCAGAATATTCTGGAGAAACGCACCGATCACACTGAATGTCAGGAAAAACACCAGACCCATAATACCGATAAAACATGGAATAGCCGTGTATTTTCCCGTGAGGATCTTATCGATTTTCATACTGCGAAGATGTTCTTTACTTTCTTTTGGTTTCACAACCGTTTCATCACAGACTTTTTCAATAAAATCAAAACGCATATGTGCGATTGCTGCTGCTCTGTCCAGACCACGTTCAGTTTCCATCTGTTTAACAATATGCTCCAGCATTTCTTTCTCGTTCTGATCCAGATTCAGACTGTCCATGATCAGCTGATCACCTTCCGCAAGTTTTGCTGCTGCAAAGCGAACCGGGATTCTTGCTGCTTTGGCATGGTCTTCGATCAGATGCATGATCGCATGGAGACATCTATGTACTGCTCCGCCATCTTCATTAGCATCGCAAAAATCGATGATCTGTGGTTTTTCCTGATATTTTGCCACATGAAGTGCATGCTGAACCAACTCATCAATTCCCTCATTCTTGGCTGCTGAAATCGGAATGACCGGGATTCCCAGCATCTCTTCCATCTGGTTTACCAGAATGGAACCTCCGTTTTCCCGGACTTCATCCATCATATTCAATGCCAGGACCATCGGAATATCCAGTTCCATCAGCTGCATGGTCAGATAAAGATTTCGCTCTATATTGGTTGCATCTACAATATTGATGATTCCCTTTGGGTGTTCGTCCAGCACGAAATTTCTGGTCACGATCTCTTCACTGGAATACGGTGACATGGAATAAATTCCCGGAAGATCAGTCACAAGTGTATTACTTCTGCCACGGATGTTTCCGTCTTTTCTGTCTACGGTAACTCCTGGAAAGTTTCCGACATGCTGACTGGAACCTGTCAGCTGGTTAAACAGTGTTGTTTTTCCACAGTTCTGGTTTCCGGCAAGTGCAAAGGTCAGTATTTCACTGTCCGGAAGCGGATGTTCGTTTTCTTTAATATGATATTTACCACCCTCACCAAGACCAGGATGTGGGATTGCTTTAGAAATATCTTTTTTGTGTGCTGCCTTCCCTTCTGATGGTTCGACTGCATCACGAATATTCTCTATCTCTATTTTTTCTGCATCTGCCAGACGCAATGTCAGTTCATAGCTATGAATACGTAATTCCATAGGATCTCCCATTGGTGCATATTTCACCATGGTAACTTCTCCTTTTGGAATCAGCCCCATATCCAGGAAATGTTGTCTCAGCGCGCCCTCTCCTCCGACAGAGCGTATTGTCGCAGTTTTTCCGATCGGTAATTCGCGTAATGATGTCATATCTGCTTTCCTCTTACCTTTCCCTGTTATTGATACTTTTTTTCATTTAGTGCGCATAAACTAACCCTATGCCAAATGAGAACTTTTGTCAATAGCATCACGTCAATAAAAGCAAAAAAACGAGTCGTCCGCATTTGAATCATTTATCAAACACCTGACGACTCTGCTTTTTATTCCATAACTCCATTTTTGATATACTGAAGCCCAGAACGTATCCTTAGATATTCCTGATATTTCTTTTGACAGGCCTTAAAAGCCTCTTCATTCGGTTCGTATCGACATTCAATCTTTACATTGCCTTCTGATATCTGCTCCAGAGATGTAATGCTCCCTCCTTTATACGCAGCCAAAAGTGCAATACCAAATGCCGGACCAATCATTCCCTCCATTTTTTCAACCGCAATATTCAATACATTTGCCATAGTCTGAAGCCATACTGGACTTTTGGCTCCACCACCAACTACTTTTACAGTACCATATTTTTCCAGCGGCAAACACATTTTCTCTGCAAGTTCCCGAAAACCGAAGCATAATCCTTCAATCACAGCGTAGAACAGATTTTCCTGTGAGGTTGTCAGATTTAATCCAATAAATGCTCCGCGTAATTCGGGATCTGCATATATGGTCTTGTCACCATCCAGATGCGGATAAAAAATCAGCTCATTTCGTGCATTGCTGTTTACATCAATGGAGGTTGTCAATTCCTGGAAGTGTTTCAGTTCCATGATGTTTTTGTTCCACCAGTCAAATGTATTGCCATTACATTGAACAACACCCTGCACAAGGTACTGGAATTTTTTATCATCAAAGGAAAATAGAATTTTCTTTCCTTTTGTCTGGCTTTCTGGTTTGTCGATCGGCATCATAAATACTCCCGATGTACCAAGCGATACAACAGGATATCCTAGTCCCAGACATCCTGTTGAGATTGCAGTCGCCGGATTATCACCGGTTCCAACAATCACTTCCACTTCCTCGCTGATTCCAAGTTCTTCAGCAATTCCCGGAAATATTTTTCCTGCACACTCCGCACTTCCCCGAAGCTCCGGATAGCAGCTCTGATCCAGTCCAATCAGGTTTCTCATTCTATCCGACCAACATTTATTACAGATTTCATAAAGACAGGATGTGGAAGCTTCACAATAATCTGTCGTTTCAGCGCCTGTAAGCCGATATACCAGATAATCTGGTCCGATTAAAAATTTTTTTACTTTTTTCAGATTTTCAGGTTCATATACCTTCAGCCAGTACAGATTTGCTGCCGGACTTCCTGTGGATATTGTCTGAGAAAGATATTCTCCTTCTGGAAATTCCAGAATCTTTTTTTTCAATTCCGGGAGAAGTTCTTTTGTTCTGGTGTCATTCCACATCATCGCCGGTCTTACTGGTTTTCCATCTTCCCCCATGACAATCAGAGTATGCATCTGTCCGGTAACACCGATTCCTTTTAAATTTTTCGGATCCTGATCCTCAAAAATATTGTGCATGCCTCTTCTCATAGCCTGAAACCAGATTTCCGGATCAATCTCAGACCATCCATTTTGTGACTGTACTGCCTCATATTCCTCTGAAATCTGTCCCAGAATATGCTTTTCTGAATCTGTCAGTACCATCTTCATAGAAGAAGTTCCCAAGTCAATTCCTAAATATGTATCGTTCACACCAACACCCGCCTTACAGAAAAAATTTAGTGCTCGTTGATCATTGTCACAAGCTCTTGTGCCTTTCTGCTAACTTCCTCAACAGCTTCAAGACTCAAATGAATTACATCATGTTCATTATGATTTTCTTCATAAGCATGACCAAATGTTTTGACAAATTCTTTACGAAGATCAGAACCATAGTTGATCTTGATCAGTCCATGTTTCTTTGCTTCCCAGATTACTTCTTTCGGGATGCCGGATCCGCCATGAAGAACAAGCGGAACTTTTGAAACCTGGTTGATCTTTTCAAGTAACGGAATATCAATCTGTGGATTCAGACAAAGTCCATGAACATTACCAACTGAAACTGCAAGTGTATCACATCCTGTTTTTTCAACAAATTCTGCTACCATAGCTGGATCTGTCTTGCATTCTGCTTCATTCACAATATCTTCTTCTTTTCCACGAAGTGCACCAAGCTCTGCCTCTACCGGAATACCATAAAAATGACAGTAATCAGCGGCTCTGCGGCATTCTTTTACATTCTCCTCAAAAGGAAGGTGAGAAGCATCAATCATGATAGAAGTAAATCCGGCATCAATGCAGGCCTTTACATCTTCAAATGATTTGCCGTGATCCAGATGAAGCCCAATCGGTGTTTCAGATTTCTTTACTGCATCTGCTGCTATATCTGTAATAATTGCCGGATTGGACAGACGCAGATTGTTAGAAGAAATCTGTATATATCCTGGCAGATTGGCTTTCATCAGACCATCTACAATCGCATATGTCATCTCAAGGTTTGTTGTATTGAATGCTGGTAATACAAAATTATTTCTTTTTGCATATTCCATAAGTTTAAATCCATTTACAAGCTTCATAGTAATCTCCTCCATATCTCTGTTACGTGTTATCCATTAGCAAAAATTAATGAAAATCATGCATTTCCTCGTAAAAATGTTTATAATTTTCAAATTTCTTTCGATAATAGCTGGTCATATCAGAATCAGGAATATATCTCTTCTTTATTCTGACTGTTTTTTTTATTGCCTCTTCCATAGAAGAATATGCCCCGACTGCGGTAGCAGCCATAAGCATGCAGCCAAGTGTAGCAGCCTCTGCACTTTCCAGCGAATCTACTTCCATTCCAAATACATCCGCACGAATCTGAAGTGTCAGTTCAGATGCTGCTCCACCGCCTGTGACAGCTATCCTCTGCATAGTTGTTCCCAGTTTCTGCATACGTTCATATGCCAAATACATCTGAAAAGCCATTCCTTCCAGAATTCCCTTATACAGTTCTTCAGGTTTTGTATGAATAGTGAGACCTGTTATAGTTCCCCATGCGTCCATGGAAAGATCCGGATTTCCAGCTGATCCAAATTGAGGAAGGATCATAATATCCGTCTGTATATCTCTGGCAAGATCATCCATATACTGAAAAAAGTTTCTTCCTTCTTCCTGACATTTTCTGTTGATTCCCTGAAAAATATTGTCTCTTGCCCAGTTTTTCAAGGCTCCGCAAGTCGTCACTTCAATACTTGACAAATAGGTATCTGGAAATACATATGGAATACAGGTAAAATCATTTTTCTTCATATATGATGTCATCATTACTTTCGGAAGCATTGTGAACATAAATTCACACGTTCCCATTCCACACTCACCATCTTCCGGTGCAAACAAACCACTTCCAAGCGCAGCGCAGATCTGATCATGACCGCCTGCCACAACCTTCAGATCTTTGTTTAATCCCAGTTCATCTGCTATTTTCGGAAGAATCATACCTATAACCGTACATGGCGGAATCGGCTCTGACATCTGTTCTTTATGAATCCCGGCAAGACTCAGAAGGTCTTCAGACCATTCAAACTTTCTGATATCAAACGCCATACTTCTTGCTGCAGATGAGTAACTGACCTTTCTTTGTCCTGTAAGAATATATCCTACAAAATCTTCATAATATAAGATTGCTGCTGCATCTTTAATCGCATTTGTATTCCGGTTCAACCACATATATTTCGGAAGACCGTAAAGTTCATTTGGCGGAAGTCCTGTCGTCTCAAATATCCGGTCTGCTCCCAGAATGTCTATAATTTCCTGTGTTTCTGGAATTCCTCTGCTGTCTCCTGTAAGCATAGAGTTTGTAAGTACTTTATTGTTTTTATCCAGGCAGACTACCGATTCTCCAAGACTTGTCACTGCCATTGATACAATGCCCTCTGTACATTTCGTGGCAATCTCCCTGAGAACTTCTTTAACCTTTGATATCACAATTTCCGGGTTCAGCTCACGATGTCCACCGCTGCCTTCCTCCTGATATTTTCTGCTGGACTGATACACAATGTTCCCGTCCAGATCATATACCAGCATCTTACATCCACTGGTACCTACATCCATACCTGCAAATAACATTCTTTCTGCCATAAAGGTCTCCATTCAGTCTGATACACTTTCAAAATATATCAGTCTTTAGATTTTGTTTTTCTTACTACATCGATGATTACCGCTGCAAGAATGATAATTCCTTTAAATACTTCCTGCCAGAAGGAGTTGATTCCCATCAGGTTCAGACCATTTGTAATAACACCGATAATCAGAATACCAATGAAAGTTCCACCAACAGTTCCTACACCACCTGACATACTGGTTCCACCAATAACAACAGCTGCGATTGCATCCATTTCAAATCCACTTCCAAGAGTTGCTGCCGCAGATCCCAGTCTTGCAGACCAGATCAGGCCACTCAGTCCACAGAAAAGACCAATCAGTACATATGGAAGCATGTTATATTTCTTTACATTTACACCAGAATACTGTGCTGCAAGTTTATTTCCACCTAATGCATAGATGTAATATCCAAAACGTGTTCTGTTTAATAAGAACCAGGTAAAGATAAGGACTGCTGCTGCATAAATAATAATGATAGAAATTCCTGCAACATTCTGATTGCCAAGTGCAGTATAACCTGTGTTACGAACACGGATCGTTACACCACCGGAAATGATCTCAGTAAGACCACGGCCAATACTCTGTGTAGCAAGTGTGGCTACAAAAGCCGGCACCTTTAAATAAGAAATAGCAACACCGTTTACAATACCTACCAGTGCACCAACACCAAGGCAGATCAATACTGTCGGAACTACCGGAAGTCCTACGTTTGTGATCATATAAGCGCCAATAATTCCTGATAAACCAACTGTTGATCCAACGGAAATATCAATTTCTCCCATCAGAATTGCAAGTAACATACCACAGCTGATGATTGCATTTACTGAATTGGATTTTAACAGGTTCAGAATATTTGATGATGTAAGGAATTTCGGTGTAGAAATTGAAACAATAATCACCAAAAGAATCAAACCTATGATCGTACCTATGTTCCTTTTGATAAAACTTACGCCTGGGATTTTATTTTTTTCATCCATTTCCAGACCTCCTAACTTTTTTATTGACAAGAGTTGTTTGTTTTTTTTAATCTCGTTTTGTTGCCAGTGTCATCATTGCTTCCTGTGAGAACTCTGTCTCATTGATTTCTCCTGTAATCATTCCTTCACACATAACATAGCAGCGATTACACATATTAATGATCTCCGGAAGTTCTGAAGAAACCATAATGATGCATGCACCATTCGCTGCCAGTTCATCAATGATTGCATAGATTTCTGCTTTTGCCGCAACGTCAATACCTCTCGTAGGTTCATCCAGGATAATAACTTTTGGCTTGCTTGCCAGCCATTTACTGAGGACTACTTTCTGCTGGTTTCCACCGCTAAGGTTACCGGCCAGCTGCTTTGGAGAAGTAATCTTGATAGAAAATTTCTTTCGATAATCTTCTACCATATGACCCCACTCTTTGTCTTTTACATGAATTCCACTAACAAAATCAGCCAGACAGACCAGACCCATATTAAATCTTACATCATTTTTCAGGATCAGCCCTTCACCTCGACGGTCCTCAGAGACATATGCAATGCCGTTTCTGATTGCATCACTTGGCGATTTGATATTGACCGGTTTACCGTCAAGAAGAATCTCTCCACCACTTTTTTCATATGCACCGAAAATTGTTTTCATAAGTTCTGTACGACCGGCACCTACCAGTCCTGCAAAACCGACAATCTCTCCATACCGTGCTTTAAAACTTGCATCTTTAAACAGTTTAACATGTGACAGATTTTTTGTTTCCAGCGCTACTTCGCCGATTTTGTGCTTATTTTTGGTGTAAAAGCTGTCCAGCTCACGACCAACCATCAGGCTGATCAGATGGTCTTTATCTACATTTGCTGTTTCCAGATCTCCAACCATCTTTCCATCTCGGAGAACTACAATACGGTCTGTAATCGCATAAAGTTCTTCCAATCTATGTGAAATATATATAATTCCAATATTTTTTTTCTGAAGAAGACGGATAATACCAAACAGAATCTCTACTTCACCCTGTGAAAGAGAGGATGTTGGTTCATCCATAACTACTACTTTTGCCTCTGCCGATATTGCTTTGATGATCTCAACCAGCTGCTGCATGCCCATCGTCAGATTTCTTACCATTTCATTTGCTTTTAAGTTTAAATGCAGATTATCAATCAATTTCTGTGTCTGCTGTTCCATTGCCCGTACATCTACAAGGCCAAATTTGTTTTTGGGTTCTCTGCCCAGAAATACATTTGCTGCTATTGTTCTATCCGGTACAAGAACAATCTCCTGATGAATAATACGAATACCATTTTCTCCTGCTACCGCGGCAGAAGTAATGTTTTTCACAGTTCCATGCATACGGATTTCTCCGGAATCTGCCTTATAAATGCCACCAAGTATTTTGATCAGGGTTGACTTTCCGGCTCCGTTCTCGCCGAGGATAGCAACAACTTCTCCTTCATCTACAGAAAGGTTTACACCATTCAGCACAACATTGGAGGCAAATGCTTTCGTTATATTTGTCATCTCTAACAGCTTTGTTTCGCTCATATTATGCTACCTCTCATATTTTATAAAGTGGGCGTTGCAAGATTGCTCGCAACGCCCGATTCTGCAATTATTTTGCTTCTTCTGTATCAGCTTCTTCTGTGTCAGCTGCTTCTGTTGTATCTGCTGCTGCATCATCTGTGCTGTCTCCATCCAGAGAATCCCAAGCGTCCAGGTCAAAATCATCAATGTTGTCTTTTGTAATGCTGTAAGATTCGATTGCTGTATTGAATTCGATTTCTTTTCCTTCAAGAACATCGATTGCTTCTTTTACACCAAGATATCCCATGTATGTAGGTCTCTGTGCAGAAGACTGTACCATTGTTCCGTCTTTGATCGCATGTTTACCAATCGGAGCACCATCTTTACCAAGGATGTCAATTTGGCCTGTCTTTCCAGCGTCTTCAACTGCCTGTACAGCGCCAAGAGCGGAAGTATCATTGATGCAATAGATTACATCAATATCATCATTTGCCTGCAGAGCATCGGATACTACGTTAAAGGATGTTTCTGTAGAACCTTCACCTTCAACAATCTGTGCATCTACATATTTATCTGGATCTTTTGCGTTATCTTTGATTCCTTTCCAGAATCCATCTACATTGATGATGCAGGATTCTGCTGTCTGAAGATGTACTGTCAGGATGTTTGCTCCATCCGGATGATTTTCTGCAACCCACTGTCCGGAAAGATATCCGAGCTGCTCATTATCAGAAGCAATGATTCCATCTACAAGATCGTAGTCATCTTCTGTAATTACGTTATCAACGTTAATTACTTTTACGCCTGCATCTTTGCATGTCTGAAGAACTGTCTGTGCTCCAGCTGAATCATATGGAATGTAGATAAGAGCATCAATTCCACTTGCGATCATATCATCGATCTGTGATGCCTGCTGTGTCGGGTCGTTCTGTGGATCAAAGTAGATCAGTTCGCTTCCTGTTTCATCACAAGCCTTCTGTACACCATCAAGTACAGCTGTAAAATATTCATTAGTCAGAGTATATGGTGAAAAACCAATGGTATATTTATCTTTTGCCTCTGTTGTGTCGTCTGCCATAACTGTAGCAGCTCCAGCTACCATTGATAATGCCATAGCACCTGTCAGTAATGTTGCGATCATTTTTTTCTTCATAGAAAAACCTCCCTTTGTTCGTTTTGCGAATTATTCGTTTGTTTTTTGTTTGTACGAACATATTAACACATGATTTTTTTATTTGCAATGCACTTAATAAACAATATTTTGCCAAATTATTTGTGTATTTCTTCTTTTTAGTGTTCGTTAAATCTATTACTTTTGTTCGTTTTGTTTTTCAAGAATCATTATTTTCCAATGTTTTATTTCAAATTCTATTATTTTCAGCATTATTTTTTGTTCATTTTCAATCACTTTTTTGTTCGTTTTTATAGTATTACACACAAAAAGGCAAAAAAAATCAGCAGAACAATTCTGCTGATTTTAAATTACCCTATTCTGCTATGATCACATTTACACGATGTCTTTTCATAAGAGTCATTGCTTCCTCGTCTATACCCGCATCTGTAATCAATCCGTCAATCTGAGAAAGACTTCCAAATTCATTCAGATTGTATGTGTTCATCTTGGATGAATCTGCAAGAACATAGATCTTTTTGGCAACCGAAAAAAGTGTTCCTTTCAGTCTGGCTTCCGGAGAATATCCGTCATATAATTTCCCATCTGATCCAATTGCCGCAGCCCCAATAAATGCAGTATCCAACTGATATTTCTTTAACTGCTCTTCTGCTACTGGTCCGGAACTGCAGTTTGTAATCCGGATCATATCTCCTCCCAGCATGATCACCGCCAGATTTTCAAACTTAAGCGCCTGCTCTGCAACTGCCAGATGATGCGTTACCACAACCGCACGTGTATCCTCTTCCAGATAGTTTAGAATAATACGCGTAGTTGACCCGGCGTCAATAAATATCCTCTGTCCATTTTGAATCATCGTAGCTGCCAATGCTGCAATTTTATCTTTACTGTCTTTATGTGCAATTCTTGGTTCATCAAAAGAAATCATACGAACTACCGGTTGATTGCCAAGCTCTGCACCGCCATGTGTTCTTGATATATTGTATTCACGCGCCAGCGAATTCAAATCTCTGCGGACTGTCATTTCTGAAATATCAAATTTCTCCGCAAGCTCTGTCACTGTTACTTTATGCTGTTTTTGAAGTATCTCCAGGATAGCAAGACATCTTTCGTTCTTTTTCACAAAATACCTTCCTTTTTATTATAATGATAGACTAATTATAACATTTAAAGAATCATTTTCAAGATATCCGCGAAATTTTATTTATTCTTACAAAACATCACCTGTCAGCTGTTATATCTTATTTACACAGTTCTTCAGCCATCTGATCCAGCTCTTTGATGTTTTCTTCACTTAAGGAAGACATGATCTTAACAGTTGTATCCAGCCATGTGATATTTTTGCTCTTTTCGAATTCTGCTTTCATAACCTTGGCTGCATTCGGAGCCCAGCTTCCGTTTTCGATCAAACCAATTGTACGGTTCTGATAGTTTCTTTCTGTCAGATGATCGATGTATGTTTTCATGAACGGGAAAATATCTGCATTGTATGTAATGGTTGCAAGAACCAGCTTGCCATAACGGAAAGCGTCTTCAACTGCTTCTGCCATGTCATCTCTTGCAAGGTCAAATACAGAAACTTTCGGGCAGCCTTTTTCTTCCAGCTTCTGTGCCAGAACTTCGACTGCTTTTTTAGTATTTCCATATACAGATGAATAAGCGATCACAACGCCCTCATCCTCTACTTTATAGGAAGACCAGATATCATACTTTTCAATATAATGACCAAGATTTTCTGTCAGGATCGGTCCATGCAACGGACAGATTGTCTGAATATCCAGTGTAGAAGCAGCTTTGAGGAGTTTCTGAACCTGCGGACCGTATTTTCCAACAATTCCAATATAGTAACGACGTGCTTCGCAGTCCCAGTCCTCTTCTACATCAAGCGCACCAAATTTACCAAATCCGTCTGCGGAAAACAGAACCTTGTCTGTGCTATCATAGGTAACCATAACTTCCGGCCAGTGTACCATCGGTGCAAATACAAATGTAAGTACATGTTTGCCAAGTGTCAGGCTTTCACCATTAGCAACTACCAGTTTTCTGTCACCGAGATCCATACCTCTAAAAAAGTTCTCCATCATGGTAAAAGTCTTAGTATTGGCTACAACCGTTACTTCTGGATAGGCTTTGACAAAATTCTCGATATTTGCAGCATGATCCGGTTCCATATGCTGTACGACCAGATAATCCGGCTTCGCACCATTCAGCACATTTGCCACATTACCAAGCCACTCTTCTGTAAAATTCGCATCTACCGTGTCCATAACTGCGATCTTTTCGTCCATGATCACATAAGAGTTGTAAGACATACCGTTCGGAACATCATACTGTCCTTCAAACAAATCTACCTGATGATCATTGACACCTACATAATAAATATCATTTCCGACTTTCATGGTTACCATAAACCTCCTCATTGGTCTGTTTTATTTATATCCTTTATTTTTCTTTCTGTTATTCAAGCTGTCTTTCACTCGCTTTTGAACTCATTATATCCACTCTTTCACATGAAATCAATAGTTGTTCATTATATTCCTGACATTTTTTGTCAGGTTTTTGTTTTTTCTCTTTCCCCACAAAAAGCAGCAAAGATCATGATTTCTTCGCTGCCTTCATATTATAAATGAACATACCCAGTGATGCAAGAATGATCAGTCCATATCCAACAAAACTGTAAGTATCCGGAATCTCTCCAAACAGGAAAAATCCCAGAAGTGTCGCAAATATGATCTGCGAATAATCAAAAATTGAAATCTTACCTGCCGGTGCATACGTATACGCCGCAGTGATCGTAAACTGTCCACCCGCAGCGAACAATCCTGCCATCATAAGTGTTACCAGCTGTCTTCCTGTCATCGGCATATAATCAAAAATCAGATACGGTAATACAAACAGGCAGGAAAAGACCGAAAAATAAAATACTATGATGGGACCTTTCACTCCATGTGTCCCGAGCACACGCACCATTGTATAGGCAACCCCTGCTCCAAGCCCACCACAGACACCGATCAGTGCCGGAACCAATGCCGCATTCTGGAACCCTGGTTTCACAACAAACAAACATCCGATAAAAGCAAGAAATACACAAGCTCCCTGTGTCGGCGTAATCTTCTCTTTCAAAAGAAGGAACGAAAAAATGATTGCAAAAAACGGTGACAGTTTGTTCAGGATAGATGCGTCCGCAACCAGAAGATGGTCGATCGCATAAAAATTACAGAGAATTCCAAGTGTTCCAAATGCACAACGAAGGAAAAGCGGTCCCCAGTATTGTTTCTGAACTCTTGGTACCATATGCTTTCTGGTCAGAATGATTGCCGCAAAAACAGCTGCTACCAAATTACGAAAAAAACTCTTCTGCACGGATGGAAGATCTCCTGCCAGACGCACGCTCACATTCATACATGCAAAGAAAAATGCAGACAGGATGATCATGACCATTCCTTTTATATAATTTTCCTGTTTCATATTTAATCTATAAGCCTCCTCATATTTTCTTTAAAAATAAAAAGCTTCTATAATATCACTTTTTATTTATCATAGCACCAATCCGCTTGCAGATACAATAGAGATTCTACCACATAACAAGCTGAATATTTTCATTCCCTGTAAATTTTATATGGAAGTTTCACATTCTTTCCGTTATAATGATAGCTGAATACATACACGAAGAGACGCGGCACCTTATTACAACACTAAAGCCGCTTCAGAACGGAGGAGAAATATTATGGAAATTGTTTGTTTAGACCTTGAGGGTGTCCTGGTACCTGAAATCTGGATCGCATTTGCAGAAGAGACCGGTATCCCGGAATTAAAAAGAACAACAAGAGATGAGCCGGATTACGACAAATTAATGAAATACCGTCTCAATATTTTAAAAGAACATAATCTTGGACTGAAAGAGATTCAGGAAACAATTTCCAAGATTGATCCACTCCCGGGTGCGAAAGAATTCCTCGACAAGCTCAGAGAAATGACACAGGTGATCATCATCAGCGATACCTTCTCTCAGTTCGCAGGACCTCTGATGAAAAAACTCGGCTATCCGACAATCTTCTGCAACTCACTCGTTGTAGCAGACAACGGTGAGATCACAGATTTTAAAATGCGCTGTGAAAAATCCAAATACACAACCGTCAAAGCCCTGCAGTCCATCGGCTACGACACCATCGCCAGCGGCGACAGCCACAACGACCTTGGCATGATTCAGGCAAGCAAAGCAGGCTTCCTGTTCAAGAGCACCGATGCCATCAAATCTGAATATCCGGAGATTCCGGCATATGAAACTTACGATGAGCTGTATGATGCGATCAAGAAAGTGATTGAAGGATAAATACCAAAAGCAAAACTCCCTGGCAGACTGTACCCTCATATACAGAGGTGAACGACCTGCCAGGGAGTTTCTTTTTTGTAGTTGCCTAATTGTATAAATCTTACAGGAAATCCTTCCCTACTTTTAGCCACATTGCACCTGTAAATTATAGACAAAATATTCTCCCTGCTTCTCAGATATGTAACTTTCTATTGGATATATTTGATCTTTTATTTTCATCTTTTTATCCAGAAACATGGAAAGCGTCTCTATTTCTTTTTTCAAATTTATACTTGATATCTTGCTTTTATTCCCTATAATCGGAGATACTTGAATAGATGATTTCTCGATATCATTTAATTCTTTTTCTCTTTTCTTAACGCTTTCTTTTATTCTTTCAATCTGTAAATTATGTGTAATAAATCCCAGATGCTGTTCTTCTCTAAAATCATCCATATATACTGCAAGTGCATTTTTATGTTTCAGTGAATCTTGAAGTTGCTCCAGCAGATGAAAAATTACATTTTCTCCCCCAACAGATTGTTTAATATCGAGTATCCAGGAACTAAATTTTTTATTTTTTTCATCAATGGCCAGTATCAAAATATCAACCTTTTTAGCCCCTTCATCATCTATAAATGGTGGTTTATATTCACTACAGCAAATACCATACTGATCATCCTGGACAATATACTTGACAATAACGCGGTCTTTTGTTTTCTCTTCATCAATAATTATTTCTCTTGATTTCAGTATTTTGTATAAAGTTCCTGTTTTGGTAAGTTTATCTGATTTCAAATACTCGCATTTAAACTTCATCCTTCAACCCCATAGCAACTTTTGCTTCTTCAAACAAATTCATTGTACTGTCATTAAACAAGCTGAAATCATATCCCGTACAAGGAACCTTCCGGAATGGTAGCTCTTCTACAATACTGGTTCCATCGCCCTGATTGATAAACTGATATACATGCATTTTGGAAGAATTTAAAAGATCCTCTTTTTCCAAAGAAATCCCTTTTTTCTCCAACACCTTCTGTGCTGTTTCAAAATCAATCTCTCCCCGCGAAAGGAGCTGCAGATTATTTATTTTGGTCGCCATAGTATCGCTATGCGTACTGATAATCATGCGTATTCCCCTATTATTCAATCGGTTGAGTAATTTTACCATCTCTATCTGCTTCAATGGATGAAGACTTGTCTCCACTTCGTCATAGAAAATATAATCAATATTCGAGAAATCTGTCAGTGCTTTTATAATCGGAACCAATTCATTGACCATAGATGATGCAATATAGATAGGAATTTCTTTCTGCTGATCCTTTGGAATATACATGGTTATATCTTTCTGCTCATTAAGAGAACCATCTATCAAATGATCAAATATAAACTGAATCAATGCATTATTTTTCCTTGCTGTTCTCTCTACATAATTATGTTGCAGTAAAAAAGTCAAAAAATCGCCTATCGGCTGTGTAATACCACTTGGATACTGCTTGTTCTCTTCAATTTCTTGCTCCCTTACATTCCCAAAGAAACTCTTATATAAAAGCAATAATCCCATTCTCGAGGCCGGCAAAAATAACATATTAGACGTTTTAAAACGGGTTCCCCCCATAATATCTGCCAGTATATGCCCCATTACTAACGGTTTTGCCATATCTAATGGAATTCCATTAGAAAATCCTGTATTGATTTTAGCATTTTTTATCCCTTTTATACCATTTTGAGAAACAATTCCCTGATACATTCTTTCATGATCCCTAAACAGCTCTGTCAGCTCATCCTGATCTAATAATTTTTCTTTAGAAAAATATTCCACTGTTCTTTCTGTAAAAAAATATATATCATATGAAATATCTTCTATTTCTTCAAACTCAACAAAGATATCTTTTATCGGAATTTGTGTACTAAAAGTATTTTCAACTATATTTTCCTTATTCTTTCTCAGACATTCGTTCAGCCATTCATTTAATTCTCGAATTTCTTCTTCTCCAACATGATACCCATCAATATGCTCCATATTCTGCAATGTAACTCTTGGAGACCTCTCTGATGCAAATTTAATAATTCCATAAATTAATTCCATCAGTTGAGTTTTTCCACTGTTATTATTCCCCACAAACACTGTAAAATTGCCAATATTTACTCGTGCTTCTTTTATCTTTCCAAAATTTTTCACATTAATATATATTTCCATTTCGTTCTCATCTCTCTTCTCTGCTGATTTACCTGAAAATCTATCATATTTTTTATTATGCACATATATGTTATTTTATGCTGATTCTTTTATTTTAGAACTTAAATTCTTCATATAAAATCAGTTTATCATTAATTTTCAGCCCAGTAAAGCTAACATTTATATTAAAAACAACAATTTAATTAGTAAAATAATAGTGGATAATTGAGAAAAATAGAAGTTCATAAAAATAAACAAGAGCCAGAATCAGACATTTATGTTTCTATATGATAATGAAATGTAACCAATGAACCCAAAGAAAAGCCAGTTCTTTTTTGTAACAAAAAAAGCGGGTGATGGGAATCGAACCCACGTATCCAGCTTGGAAGGCTGGTGTTCTACCATTGAACTACACCCGCATCTGCAATGCATTAATTATAATATCATATTTTACAGAAAATGCAAGCAGAATTTTTATTTTTTTATATTTTTGTGTTTATATATATAATTCAGACCAACGGTCCATTGTTCTTATGTTGAACATATGTAAGCCCCGGTGCATGATGCTCATTGCTGTCATATTACTCTTTTAATTCCTGCGTGTGAACCAGAGAAGCATAAATTCCTTTTTTCTGCATCAGTTCCTCATGAGTTCCCTTTTCAACGATCTGTCCCTGCTCGATCACGGCAATCTCATCTGCATTCTTCACTGTAGAAAGCCTGTGTGCAATGATAATGGTTGTCCTTCCGACTGCCAGCTTCTCAAAAGTTTCCTGAATCCTTGCTTCTGTTACACTGTCCAGTGCTGATGTTGCTTCATCCAGAATCAGGATTGGTGGATTTTTCAGGAAAATACGTGCAATGGAAATTCTCTGCTTCTGTCCTCCGGAAAGAAGTGCTCCACGTTCACCAACATTGGTATCAAATCCTTTTGGCATTTCCATGATATCATCATAAATTTCAGCCATTTTTGCCGCACGGATAATTTCATCCATCGTTGCATCCAGTTTTCCATAGCGGATATTTTCCGCAATACTGTCTGCAAAAAGAAATACTTCCTGCTGCACAACCCCAATGTTCTTATGCAGTGATTCCTGTGTTGCTTTTCGCACATCTGTTCTATCGATAGAAATACTTCCGGATGTCACATCATAAAATCTCGGAATCAACTGACTCAGCGTCGTCTTACCTCCACCAGATGATCCGACAAATGCGATCGTCTCGCCTGGTACAATATGCAGCGAAACATCCTGAAGCACATCATGCTCCCCGTCATAGGCAAATCCAACATGGTCAATGTCAATCTTTCCTTCTACATTCTGAAGTTCTATCGCATCCGGAGCATCCTTCAGTGTTGCCTCTGTCCGCATCAGCTGTACATATCTGTGCAGGCTGGCCGTTCCATTTGCGATCAGCTCTACCGTTGTCGAAAGCTTTCTTACCGGATTTACAAAAGTAGAAACATACAGGCTGAAAGTGATCAGATCAATAATATTCAGCTGATTCGACATGATCAGTGCACCACCAACTGCGATCACAATCGCAGAAAGAATACACATAAAAAATTCCATCACTGCATTAAAACGTCCCATCGCTCTGTAGAAATCCGCCTTAGAATCACGATAACTCAGGTTTGCAGAATCAAATTTATCGAGCTCTTTATCCTCATTTGCAAAAGCTTTGGCTGTACGAAGTCCAGAAAGTCCAGATTCAAAATCCGTGTTGATTGCTGCCATTTCTTTTTTTACATTACGTGATGCATTCTGCATAGAAAATCGGCATTTCCACACAACAATCAGAAAAATCGGAATCGTTATCGCAATCACAAGTGCCAGTTTCCACTGAATCGTAAACATGATGATCAGTGCACCAATAATTGTCACGGTAGAGATAAAAATATCTTCTGGTGCATGATGCGCGAACTCTGTGATATCAAAAAGTTCCGATGTAAGCTGACTCATCAGCTGTCCCACACGGGCATTATCAAAATATGCATAACTCAGTTCCTGAATATGCTGGAACAGATCACGCCGAAAATCCGTTTCTATACGCACGCCAAACGTATGACCCCAGTAAGTAATAATATAAGTAAAAATCGATCTCAGAATATAAGCACAGAACACAACTGCCATAACCGTCCAGAATGTTCTCCACGCATTGTCCGGTAAAAGTTTATACATACACCATCTGGAAATAAAGGGAAATGCCAGATCGATCATTGCGATCAACAACGCACATGCCATGTCCAGGAAAAACAGCTTCCTGTGTGGTTTAAAATATGACAGAAAAATCTGCATCTCACTTTTATTCTTGAAGTCTTTCTGATTCATCTTCTTTCTCCTTATTAATACTCCAAAGCTAACCCGTGAAGTCGAACTTTTTTCATTTTTTATTCACTCACCTTCCGGAAATCATCTTAGCACAAAATCCCGCACATATCAAACAAAGCTGATATATGCGGGACTTGCAATTGACTTGCTACTTACGTAGTCATCTTTCGTCTATATATTCTGTCTTTAATCCATTCTCTTCGCAGTAAGCATCCATCCGACTTCCCTTTCGGCATCGGATCGTGCAGCTCTTGTTTACGATACCTGGACCGATTTCTTCCGGATCATGGTGGATCTCCAGATACTCCAAGCGGTTGCAGCCGTGGAATACGCCTTCTCCGATCTTGCGCACGCTTTTGGGGACGAAGACATTTCTCAGGCCATTGCACTTGAAGAATGCCTTATCGCCCAATTCCTGCAAGCCTTCCGGTAACTCTAGTTCTTCTATTCCACAGAAGTAAAATGCCTGCTCTCCGATTCGAAGAAGTGACTCTGGAAGCTGAACCTTTTTTAGTTCTTTACACTTATAAAAAGCTCGTTTTTCTATTATCTCTGTTCCCACCGGAAGTGTCAGTTCACTCAGCTTCACACAGCCCGCAAAGGCTTCTTCCGGGATTTCTGTGCATCTAGAATCAGGTGCAAATCTTACTGCCTTCAAGTTATTACAGTTTTTGTAACACTGCTCTCCAAGTTTCTGTAAGGAAGCTGGAAAGCTTACCTGTGAGAGATTGCAGTTCTCAGCGAATGCCCTTGTCCGTATCTCTGTGAGGGTATCCGGAAAGACGACCGGCTTACGCAAATGGCAACCATAAAAAGCTTCTCTTCCAATGATCTTACAACCAAGTGGAAGGCGCACTTCCTTCATCTTCCCGTTATTTTTGAAACAGCCATCACCAATCGAATTATACCGTTCCGGGATCATCTGAACCAGTTCATTCCTGTGCTGATCCGCCATCAGCTTTGTATAAGTCCGCATATCTTTATCTTACTTTTACTTTGACCACGTAAGATTTTCTACCAGATCTTACTGTGATCTTAACTGTTCCTTTCTTTTTTGCTGTAATAGTACCACGCTTACTTACGGTCGCCACTTTCTTGTTGGAAGAAGTGTAAATTACTTTCTCCTGAGAAGTAAGCGGGCTGATCACTGGTTTCAGTGCCAGTTTCTGGCCTTTCTTCAGAATTACATTCTTCTTGAGACCGCTGATCTTGGTCGTCTTTACCTTGGAAGTCTGAACTTTAACTTTCAGATTTGCTTTCTTACCGCTCTTGAGTGTTACTGTGATCCTGGCTGTTCCTGTCTTCTTACCGGCTTTGATCACGCCTTTCTTATCAACAGTTGCAATCTTCTTATTGCTGGAAGTCCAGGACTTCACGGAATCTCCGTTTGCCATGGTCACTTTGATCTTCTTAGTTGTCTGTTTCTTCTGAAGCTTGATCGAAGTTGCATTCAGTTTGATCGTTGCGGTAAGCTTCTTTCCATTGTCTTTATTTACAACTGTGCCGCACATCGAACATCTGCCCTGCTGTTTCTCAGGTTCAAAGACGGTTGCTTTGGAAATTGTCTTCCATACATAATTATGGTCTGCTGTGTATTTCACTTTCTTCTGATAGCCGCAGACGGTACAGGTATAGGTCTTCTCTCCCGCTTCCCTGCAGGTCGCCGTCTTTGTCACTTTTCCTGCATCGAAGGTATGTGCCGCATAACCATTCTTTTTAGTGTTATCTGTGATGTCGCATTTACTCCACTGATAGGTACACTCATGCCAGTGCGCATCTGCATTAGAGCTCCATGTACTGCCCCATATATGGTCATGTTCCTGCTGATAATTATCTGTATAATGGAACACGATGATATCCCCGTCTTCCAGATACTGTTCGGTCACACTCAGGTCAGAATGGATCCCGTTCAGCGTATACATCCAGCCGCTGTTCGCTCCGTTATCGACTTCGGCAAGGCTCGTTCCATCCGGTTTTGTAATGCCGGCAATATAATTGCCTTTTGTATTGTCCCAGCTGTATCCGTATTTCGTCAGGACCTTCTCAAAGACATCCAGCACCGTTGCATTGCCGCCGACTTCATACTCCGCATTTGGAATCCAGGTCTCAAGGTTACCTGCGCGGAGGCTGTGGTACTCCTTATCTGCATCGCTGTCATGCTTCTTATCACCAAGGAGCTCGAAAGACACATGGATATCTTCCGGATCCTTTTTCAGGACTTTTACCGTAATCTCCGCATATGCCGCGCCGCAGACGATCCTTACTTTCTGCTCCCCGCGGCGATCTTTGTTGTATCCCTCGATTTTTACATCAGACAGGGAAACGGTCTTCTCGCTTCCAACATTCATACGGACTTTGATGACCATTCCGGTCAGGTCCAGGTCCTCGCCCGGCTCATACTCTGTCCGGTAGGTTCCAGAGATCTCAACAGATTCCTCGTATGGTTTTATCTCATTTGTTGTGGTGAGTTTCGATGCATCCGCTCCCAGAGGGTCATCGGTACGGTTATAACCAATCTGCCAGCTGCATCCGGTAACAGGAGGACAGCCGGAAACATCTTTTTCCGTGTTCATGTAGACTGCACCGCTGGATGACTCATGCTCTGTGCAGTTTGTATCCACATACCGCACAAAACCGATGCCCTTCTCTGCACCGCAACCCGCTTTATAATAATTGTTGGAGATATCATCGATCCGGTTCAGGCTGGCATAATATCCGATGATGCCGCCAATATAAGATGCCTTTTCCCCGGTCGCCTTCACTGTTCCGGTAAACGAATTGCCCTTTAGGGAATAGACACAGTTATTCCAGGACTGGACGATATAGGTATCTGCACCGAGGATGCCTCCGACCTTGTCCACGCCGGTGATGCTTCCTGTCACGGAGCAGCCTTTGATCGTGATCCTTCTTCCATTCGGAGCTGATGCATCATCCCCGTAACCGCCGCCGACGATGCCGCCCGCGTGCTGTCCGGATGCCTCCACTGTTCCGTAGAATTCACAGCCGATGACCGCACACTCGCCCATCGCATTGTCACGGGTGCCACTGATACCACCAACATAATCCGTGCCATAGACTGTCGCATAGCTCACACAGTTCTCGATCGTTCCCTGCATGCGGCCTGCGATTGAACCGATTCTGTCCTGATCTTTGTTGTAACCGATGATGACATCTTTCTCGATCGTACAGTTGCGGATCGTTGCCAAAAAGCCGGAAGAAACTCCCGCATACGGGCTTGCTGTCTTGTTGGCTCCGATCAGTCCGGCTTTCAGCGTGCTGGAACCGCTCTTCAATGTTACATTATCAATGATGATGGCACTGCCGGAAAGGCCCACACCCTCAAAGTTATTGACCAGACCGTATCCGGCGATCTTCTTTCCATAAATGTTCAGATTCCGCACTTCAGTATTCTGCACATATCCCAGGAGCGGACGTCCTCCCTCCGGAATGGTGAGAGTCTTATTATTTCCGTCCAGGATACCGCTGAATGCATAGAGATTGTTTCCGTTCTGAAGGTTTGCCGTGCCATCCTTTGTCACACCGATCGGCTTCCAGTCTTCCGGGAGTGTGATGTCCGCTTCCTGACGGAAGTAACAGCCTTCAAAAGCCTCTCCCTGCGCTACAGCCTCATAGAGTTTCTGGTAATCAGAAGCCTCCTTAATAAGGTATGGATCTTCCTGTGTACCGGAGCCACTGAACAGATTCCGCAGCTGGCTGTCGCTCCTGCGGACCACGATCCGGGCAAAGTTGCTGGTCACACTGGCTGTGTAACCCTGCACGGAACTGGTCACCACGCAGTAATAGTACTTACTGCCAGGGGTTTTGGAATCCTGAATGCCGAGCTCTTCCACATCCAGATAACGCTTCGTGCCCCGTTTGATTAGTTCTGCCCCTTCTTGTGATTTCTTGTCATTCACATACCACTGGTAGGTCACATAAGAAACTCCCGGCAGCCATTCATTCGGATCCTCCAGATAGGTGTCTATTTTTAGATTTTCAATCTTTTTGGTAAGTTTATAAGCTGCACTCTTTGGCTGTTCCGAGATTTTCGGTACGATCGGTCCATCCACTCCGACAAACACATACACACCGATAATATCATAGGTCTTTCCGGCATCTGTTCCTTCCGTTACCGTATATTTTTCCCCGGTTGTCGCCCAGGTCTTGTACTCGTGGCCCCTATAATTGTAGTGTACCTCACAGGCATAATAACTTCCTCTATCATTCACAGCTGCCAGATTCGTTGACGGTACATAACCAGACGTCTGCTTTCCATAATAATAACCTCCGGCTTCCGAATTATAGGAAGACTTGACCTGGCGCCAGTAGTAGGAAAGCTCACCGCCTTCTGCTGATACCTTTGCCTCTACCTGGATCGGTTCCGCCTGTTCATCAACAGAATAATAAAATCCTTTATCCCAGTCATAGGTATGCCCGTTCTCCGGCATTGCTCCGCCTGCATCCACAAAGGAGGCCGTCACAGTCGGCGCTTCTTCTGTCTGAACACGGGCAGTCGCAGACACTGCCTGATAAGAACCTGTCTGATCCGTGTTCGTTACCACACAGTAGTACCAGTCCTCACCTGCCTGATCCGCTGATGGTGTGTAAGATGCCTGGTCTGCTCCCTCTATGGCTGTCCCGCCGGAAGCTGCATTCTTTTCATTCACATACCACTGATAGGAAAGGGTTCCCGAGGCACTAGCTTTCACTGTCAGGGCTTTTGCAGTATCTCCCACGATATACTCTGCGCCCTCTGGCTCTCCCAGGATCACCGGTGTGCTTTCACTCGGCGAACGTTCCAGCTGGATACTGTAGACCGAAGCGATCCTGTCCTCTGTGCTGACCTCCACTTCTGCAGTCATCTTTCCATCCACATCCCAGACGCATGGAAGGTCATATCCTTCATCACTCTTTACTTCTGTTCCGTTTATCCGGATCGTATAGCTGTTCAGATAAGCGGAAGGAGTGATTCTGACACTCTCTGCCCCATTCTCCACATAGGCATGGTAAATCTTCTGATCCCGATTGAACGTCTGGTCCATCAGCCCTTCCACTTCCAGATCTTTCAGCGTGGCATGTCGCTTTACATTAACCCGGTACACAACTGAAAAATCATTAAAAAAGCTCAGCTGCATCTCTCCATCAGAAAGAACGTAAGTATCCGGTGTTGCTTTTCCATCTATCACGCCGACTCCCGTTGTCCCTCCATAACGATTCGTATACATGACAGAGTCATAGTTTCCGCTGGCAACAGCTGCTTCCGAAAGTGTCGCTACTGTATAAAAATGGTCCATATAGTCCGGGGCTTCTATGGAATACCCTTTGTACACATTCTCCTGAAACTCCGGAGTCATCTCCAGAGGGGGTGCTCCATTCTTATAATCTTCCTCAGAATTATAAAACTTAATATCCGAAAAAGAAGGCTTTACACATACCGTTACCTTCACTGCAGAAGGAACGATATTCTCCTTTTCCCCGGATTCCACTGCCAGATAATAAATACCTGTATTTTGAATGCTGATATAATAACTGACAGGCCCGCTGTCTTTCATCGTTATCGTATACGAATCTTCCGAGACAGGCTGAAAATTGCTGTCGTAAACCGTGAGCTTTCCACTACGGAAAAGGCTGAACTGATACTCGTCCAGGATATCTTCGTAGGCTGCTTTATAGCAGTCCACATATTTTGATGTCCCAACCGGGATCGTATAAGCGTCCTTGGCAAACTTTGTATAGCCGTCACTGCGTTTCTCTGTATCCTTATAGACAAAGGCGGTCAGCTCATCACCCGCATGAACCGCTTCCTGCAAATCTATACACAGCTCATCATCTTTCCACCAGCCATAAGCATCCTCAGAGATTCCCCAGAGTTTACCGATGTACAGACTGCCGGTATCTTCTGCTTTTCCTGTCTCATATCCTGCACTTCCACCCTCATAATACTCGTCATGTACTGCCATCAGGGCTTCATCATATGTCAAGATCCCGTCACTGTTCAAGTCTTTTACAGTGACCTCGCGTTCTGCCATTACACTGCCGTCTTTTGCCTTTGCCAGGCTTCCACGGATGCCGATGGTCATATGGACGGTGGCATCTTTCGCCGGTTCTGTGTCTCCCACTGCATCCCCGGCTGAAAACTCTGCACTATTATCTGTCCCATCACTGAATGCAGCTTCAGTATCTGTCTCATCCAAGTCAGCATCCGACAACTCCTCGGAGCCGTCTTCTATATCTTCTTCTGTGATATCCACATCAGATGAAGCATCGTCCTCATCTGCGATATCCAGATCTGCACCATCAGCAAACAATTCTTCGGATGCATAGACACTGGATGAAAGTAAGGATACGCTCATCACTGCTGACATGCATACGGCTGACAGCCGTTTCAGTATCTCTTTTTTCTTCACCTGCTCACTCCTCTCTGCTTTTTAGAAAAAGGCCGGACCCTTTCCGGGATCCGACCTTTTATCGGTTATCTTGTTTCCTGCAATACCTGTAGATTCAGTTTTTGTTCACTGATCCCTTATTTTACTTTGATCTTTACAGTGTAAGATTTCTTACCGGATCTTACTGTGATCTTTGCCGTTCCTTTTTTCTTAGCTGTTACAACACCCTTGGAGGATACCGTTGCAACTTTCTTGTTGGAGCTTCTGTAAGTCACTTTCTCACGGGATGTGAACGGAGCGATCACTGGTTTCAGGGTTGTTTTTTTGCCTTTCTTTAAGGAAACATTCTTTTTCAGTCCGCTGATCTTTGTTGTCTTTACCGCTGTTTTCTGTACTTTGACTTTGACCGTTTTCTTCAGACCGCTTGCAAGTGTAATCTCCAGTTTTGCTGTGCCTTTTTTCTTACCTGTGATCTTGCAGGTTCCATTCGCTTTTCCGCTTACAGTGAATACTTTCCTGTTAGAGGATTTCCAGGATTTTACAGAATCTCCTTTTGCAAGGCCTGTAACTTTCAGTCCGGAAGTAGACTGTTTTACCTTCAGGGTAACAGTAGCTGCATTTACCGTCATCTTCGGAGCCAGTTTTGCTCCGGCAGCCTGTGTCTCTTCTTTGCCGCATACGCTGCACTTTCTTACCTGCTGCTCCGGTGCATTGACTGTAGCATCTGCTGTCTTCTTCCATGCGCTCCACTTATGTCCGGCTGCCGGGATCGCCTGTTCATCTGTCTTGGCATCACATCTTGTACAATGCTTACTCTTCACACCTGCTTCTGTACAGGTAGCCGCCTTGTCTACTGTGAATTCCGCTTCATAGTCATGTCCGAGTGCAGGGATTACGTTTTCATCGTCTTTATAAGAATACTGCTCTCCACATACTTCACATGTGCCAACTTCTTTATATCCATTCTCAGTACAGGTAGCATCTTTTGCCTCTACTGCCTCCCCTTTACAATGAACTGTTATATCATCCGGAAGTCCAGACATTCCAAATTTTGCGTTAGCTATAAGTGCAGCCCATTCTTCTCGTGTGCCATTATAACATCCATTCTTTACATTCTCTCCAAATGATAAAAATCCCAGTTTTTTGACATCCTTAAAGTCAAAAGAGGTCAGTGCATCGCAACCATCAAATGTATCATCCGGAATTTCTTCAAGACTGCTTTCAACCTCAAAATCTTTCAGCAATTTACAATCGTAAAACATGCTATCGCCAGTAAAATTCACCTTTTTTGCCTTAAAAGACGTCAGTGAACTTCCTGCAAATGCATTTCCGCCTAATGTAACTTCATCTGTATTAAATGTTACACTGTCCAAACTTGTACTTGAAAAAGCAGCCCGTCCAACTTTGCTTACATTTTCCAGATTGATTTTTTTCAACGTTTTATCGCCAGAAAATGCCTGGGTTCCGATTTCAGTAACTGTTGACGGAAGTACCACTTCTTCAAGTGAAGTATAAAAATCTGTTCCAGCAGCATTGAAGGTATTAAAATTCTTGTTACCTACTTTTGTGATTCCTTCTCCAACTACAATTTTTTTCACTTCTGTTACTGCATCCATCGTCTCAAGGTATACATACCACGGCGTTGCAAAACAGTTTCCAATGTCCTGCATTTCTTCCGCCTGAGAAACTCTGAGATACAGAGTCTGTGTCTGGGCATCATACTTTGCTTCCATAGTGCTGTCTGCATAAAAGCTCTTATAATCACTCATCTTTACCCATCCATCTTCTGTTGTTCCCTCTGCTGTATCCCCATCTCCAACAGCCGGTGCTGCTTCCTCACCATCATTAAAATCAGCTGTCTCAGCTACATCATCTGCAGTGTCTTCAACATCTTCTGTGTCTTCTTCTGCTACAACATCGGCTTCCTCATTGTCTTCTGCAAGGTCTACCGCCGTATCTTCACTGTCATCCTCTACTACAATGTCTACTGGTTCTGCTGCCGCTACCGGTGCCGTTGCTGTCAGTGCCATAGATAATGCAAGACAGTATGCAAGATATTTTTTCTTCATTTCTTCTTCCTCCTTGTGCAATCTACTTTAAACAACAAAAACAGAGCCTCATTTATAGATGAGTCTCTGCCCTATACAACGAGTTCTTCTGCTGACTTAAAATATTTCCGCGCACATATTTCACACAGCAAAACAGTTCCGGATTCTCACCGGATTTTCTTAAACTGACCGCACCACGATCAGACCACGCCTGGTTATGTTGTCTGTAGTCTCATAATACCCCCCCCCGAGTATGTTTTTGTCAAGCATTTTAAAGCCCATATAGTTCCGTATTGTTCTTTGTAAAACAACCATAAAATAAAGTAAAATAAAAATATCGTCTTACCATCACTCAGACAGTAAAACGACATTTTCTTACTCAAATCTTTTGATTCAATTTGTTTCCATTTTTAGTTTTGTTGATGTGCTACGGTATTTCTATATTACTTCTGTTTCTGGCTTTCTAACAGCTTCCTGAGACGCTGAACTTCTTCTTCAAGCGCATTTGTTCGCTCTTCTGCGGTATCTGCTCGCTGTTTCTCTCTTTCAGTATTTCTTCTTTCAGCCTGTATGTCCATTTCATCCATATTTTCAAACAGATATCCCATACCATGACCTCCAATCTCGCCTATGATATTACTGGCTTCCTCGTTCGGTACTTTCAACTTCATTAGTAATGACCATAATATTTTCTTGTATTTTTTCCAATACATGAAACCACCACATAATACAATAATCCTGCCAAAATACCATTTTACTAAAAAAACTATGATCCTTTCGGATTCCAAATACATATAAAATCATTATTAAAGCCTTTTTAAGACTTGCTCAGGTCTGCAATAACCATCAATGACATTTAACTTTATGATTTGCTAATGTAGTTCCAGCCTTATCCCCCTCTACAAAAAGTACAAGGCATTTATTCATCCACATCACACTCCAAATAATCGCTTATAGGACTCTCAGCATCAGAAAGCAACGAAAACAGATAATCTCCTATACTCATGTTAAAACTATCCGCATCCTTCTCCAATTGCTTCTGGCCTGATTTTTTTAAAACAAAAAACTCAGCCATGCCAGGTTCTCTATTCACCCCAACATGAATCCATGAAGGATTCAAGTAACTGATAACATATGGCGAATGACTTGTAATAATCACTTTACAATCATCCAATAACTGACTAATAATTTGTATATATGCCTGAAAGAGTCCTGGATGAACTGAATTCTCTGGTTCCTCAATTGCTATCAATGAAATGTTACTAACACCCGAAACTATAATCTTTGTCAGTATCATAAAAACTCTCTTTGCCCCATCTGACATTGTAGAAAAATTAACTGGTTTCACCAGATTTTTATCCCTAACAAATAATACATAAATAGAATTTGTAAATATAAATGGCACATCTTCTGGAAACTGCTCATCCCCAACAGAATCAATCTGAATATTTTCTACAATAATATCTTCAATATCTGGGAACAGCTGAAAATACACATCTTTGAGTAGCTCAAATTTATCTGGATTTTTTTTCTTCAAATTAAAGATAATACGTGGAAGATTATCCGCATTAATCATTTCATCTTCAAATCCCTTACGGATAATTGGATCTGGCTGATAAAAACTTTTAGCATCCAGATTATTCTCCATATATATTCTCATTTCATTTAACTTGGTAATAATCTCTGCATAATACAGTTCATCATATGCTTTCAGTTTATTAACTACAAGTTCAGCCGAATCAACCTTTAATTTTGAGGAACATCTTCCAGTCTCAGAACTTTTATACAAAGCAATGTCACATTTTCGATTAATTAACTGTGTGAATTTTTGTCCTTTATCATTAAGTTTAATTTTCAAAGTCTCAGATACAATTTGAGGTTCCATATCTTCGCAATTTTTCCATGCAAATTCAAATCCATACTCGATAATATACTCTCGGTCGCGAATATCAGTAGACACCACCATTTCATATTTGTAATTTCTTCCAACCATGTTACGATTAATCGGAATTAAATTAGAATTTGCCATCATTTCTTTTTTTCTCTTAATCGTTGCCTTAATAAATGTTAGCCCATCAATACCTGAAAGTACATTTGATTTACCAAAATTGTTAAGTGCAACAAGCACAGTAATATTATCAAAAGAGATTTTTACATTCGACAAATTCTTATAGCCATCAATCAAAACAGCTTGAATCTTCATACCAGCACCTGCCTTCTCTTCTGTCATATTCATAACATATCACCACTTTATATAAAACGCAATATTTTTTTTCGTTTTTTTATTATAATTAATTATATATTGCGAATTATCATTTTATGCGTAATTTACAATTGCTTTTGATTATTATTCGGTACAAACTTGCATCTCTTGTACTTTTAGTTTATATTAATATTAGGAATGGGTTTCTGACCATCTGATTTTTCAATCCAAGATGAATATTCCGTTTCTTTTTTACATTAAAAAAACCGGAATCCTTTCGGATCCCGGCCATATATAAGAGGGAGAATAAGCAATGGAGGGTTAACCTTCGATTGCGATATAACCGTCTTTTTCTTCAACAGCTTTTGGTGCTTTCTTCGGAAGAGAAAGTTTCAGAATACCGTCTTCATATTTTGCATGAATATCTTCTTCCTTTACTCCATCACCTACATAGAAGCTTCGACTCATGGAACCTGCATAACGTTCACGTCTGATGTAGTTTCCTTCTTTGTCCTTAGCATCCTTATCAAGTCCTTTGGCTGCCGACAGTGTCAGATAACCATCTTTCAGCTGAACTTTAATCTCATCTTTCTTAAATCCCGGAAGATCAATATCAAGTTCATAGCTGCCATCTGTCTCACGGATATCTGTTTTCATCATATTCTGTGCATGTTTACCATAAAGTGGATTCTTCTTGCCCCAAAACTCATCGTTAAACGGGAAGTTCATCCAATCATCATCAAATAAGTTTTCTCCAAAAATACTAGGCATTAACATAAGTCATCTCTCCTTTTCATGACAAACAAATCTATATTTAAGTCTTTTGACTGTTACTTACAAATCTATTTAAAGGATACTGCCCGAAGTCTCCGGGCAGTACCACGAACTTTTATCGATCAGATGCTACCATTATCATTCAATGGTGATATATTTCGGATCGTTGGAAACCGGTTTTGCTTCTTTCTTCGGAACAAACAGTTTCAGTACACCGTGTTTATATTCACCCTTGATGTCTTCCTGTGTAACCTCTTCACCAACATAAAAGCTTCTCTCGCATGCACCTGCATAACGTTCACGTCTGATGTAACGTCCTGTCTTCCTGTCATCCTCTTCTTCATCAAGGCCTTTAGCTGCGCTGACGGTCAGATAACCATCTTTCAGAGCTACCTTAACTTCGTCTTTCTTGAATCCAGGCACATCAACCACCAGTTCATAACCTTCTTTGGTTTCTTTAATATCTGTTCTCAGAAGGTTCTGTGCTCTGTGTCCGTACAGTTTCTTCTCTGCTTTCTTCTCATCTTTGTCATCGTAATAGAACGGTGTAAAGAAATCATCAAATAAGTTTTCTCCAAAAATACTAGGCATTAACATAAGTCATCTCTCC
>OLVW01000193.1_pt1 | contig 65092 bp, 85 predicted proteins | sample 1673301 | NCBI WGS metagenome assembly OLVW01 (sample SAMEA3178941, study PRJEB25190) | human gut metagenome
AGTTTCCGAAGGGCATGTAAATCAATCATCAGAGACAACAAAATCTAGAAATCACGAAAAACGAAAATGCGGCAAGGCAATTACTATAGTTCACTGCCGGCAGAAATCACTATGTTGTGACTGCAAAATACTTAGTATTCTTTGTCATAATAAGCAATATGTGGTTGTGGAGGATTTGGAGTATGGGAAGTTGGCGTATATAGGCAGCTAACTCATAGATACTACGGTGAGAATGTCATTCTGTACGAAAAAGCGGACAGTAACGCCAGCGAACTCGAATGCATAGATGCGTTCCGGATCGTTTTGGTAAGAAGGGCGAGGATCTTGAGCCAGCACTTTTTCCAGAGAAAGAAGCTTTTCGGCAGGCAATATTTGGCTCGCATTGTCCGGAAGTATTACGCGCAGCAAATGAGCTTCTATGCTGTCTGTAAAACCACCCGTAGCCAGCGGTTTACAGTCGGCATACGGAAGATATGGTTTTATATCATAGATCGGGGTGCGGTCCATGAGATCGGCACCCGTTATTTCCAGGATTGGTCCATCTTCTTTTGAAAAAATAATGTCCTGTAATTCTACACAAGAAAGCGCCAGTGAATTTGGTCGAAATGGAGATCTCGTTGCAAATACTCCCATGCGCTTATTGCCGCCAAGTTTGGGCGGACGAACGGTAGGTGACCATTCCCCACGTATTGTTTCTGAAAATTCCCAGATCAGCCATAAATGAGAAAAATCTTCCAAGCCGCGGACCGCATCGCGATTGCGGTATTCCGGTTCAAATATGATACGGCTGCGTAACTCCGGAACCAGACCGCTCTGTCGTGGAATGCCAAACTTTCCCGGAAAATCAGAGTGTATCCGGGCAATCGGATGAATTTCCATGTTTTCCTCCTGTCACTGATATCATTTATTCAAAATGTCGCTGATATCTTTTGTTCAAAATGTCACTGATATCTTTTGCTCAAAATGTCGCTGATATCAATTATTCAAAACGTCACTGATATCTTTTGCTCAAAATGTCACTGATATCTTTTGCTCAAAATGTCACTAATATCAATTATTCAAAATGTCACTGATATCATTTATCATTTCATCATCTTTCAGGCGGAAAAGAAATTCCACGCGACGAGATGCATTTTGATCTTCTTTGCCATCCTTATCCAATATAGGATTGCTAAAGGACTTGCCGTTTGCCGTCACAATTTTGCGTAGTTTCGTGATCTTGGCAGTCGACAGCACTTTCTTGTTTTCATCCAAGCAGAAAGTTGCGACAGACAAGGCCCTTTTTTGGGACAGCTCCAGATTATATAAATAGTCTCCCTGTGTATCTGTGTGTCCTTCAATAATAATCTCTGAGATATAATCATTAAATTGCTTGTCTGTTAATACGCCAATATACTTTGGTAAAAACTTTTGCAGCAATTCTTCACCCGACGCTTTCAACGCAAATTGTCCGGAATCAAACAAAATGCTTGAGTCAAGCGCGATGGATCCGGTCTTTTCATCGACTTTCACACTGAGATCCGTACCGTCAAACTCTTTCTTGAGAGCCTCGATCAGTTCCGTTCGAATACCGATCAATTTGTCTAACTGTTCCTGCTGCTCCTGCAGTTGTTCCTGTTGGCTTTGAACCAAAGCCTGCTGCTGCTTTAATTCCTCTTGTTTTTGTTCGTAACGTCTTTGCGATTGCAGCATTGTAAACGAAATGATCAACACAAAGATCAACAAAAGAGCAGCCATCATATCGGAATAGGAAAGCCAATAACTGGTTTCCTCCAAATGTCTTTTCTTTTTTCTGCGCATAATAAACCTCTTTTCTGTACGCGGAACCGGGTGGTGTTATTGTCTGAGTGCCCGAGCAATCTTATCGGCTACTTCATCACTAAATTTCTCCATCATCTTCTCCGTCTGCATCATTTGCAAAGCTTGATAATCCAAGAAAATATTTGCCGCATTATTTTGTGCACGGGGTGCGACATATTTATGGTAACTGTCCAAAAAATCGTCCATGGCATTATAAGCATCTTCTAAGTTTTTCTTGTAAACAAAGTTAAATACCAAAGAAAACACCATACCATAAATAGATGTGTGGAACGCGATCTTGATACCATTCATCAACTGCGGAATGCTGTCCGTAATTGCGGACGCACTGCCGGTATTAAAATTCTGAAGACCAAACGACAGACCGATAAAAGTACCCAAAATACCAAGACCGGTCATTACGCCGGGAACAATGCTGATCAATCCACATTTCATTACACTGTCAATGTAATATTCATTTAGATAATCATCAATATCGCATTGGGCACTTCGCTCTAACATCGTTAATCTTCTGCGCTCCTCGCAATATTCACGAAAACGTGTATCTGCCAATTTGTTACCAAAGAGCTTTGGATTATCTTTATAATCATCCCACAAATAATCGCCTTTACGTTTGAAGTCAGTCTGAAAGTTGCGTGCCGCAAGATGCAGGCTAGCCATCATCCGATTGGCAGGCATGAAACAATGTGTCGTAGAATACAAAATAATCCCGCCGACAATTAAAAACATTCCAATATTAATGATAATGTTGGCGATATCAAGACCCGAACCCGTAAACACGTTCAGATATACGGCCAAAGCCAGCATAATAAAATATACAGGGAATAAAATCCCCTCACTACCAAAAGATTTCATAGGTACCCTCCAATGTTTGCTTTGCTGCAAAAGACCAGCGACCATCCCTCCTGTTCTAAAGAAACCGGGCGTATATCAAAAGCTGATGCCTTGCAGTCGTAAAATGTAACGTGTGCCCGATGGCACAACATATATACTATACAAAGTTTGAGGGAGAAAGTCAAAAGGTGGGCGGGGTGGTGCACTGCATATGAGAGGATTTCGTAAAATAGAAAATGTTATGTTATCTATTACGATAAAAGAGAAAGGATGAAAAGCAAATGGCACTAATTTGTTGCCCGGAATGCAACCGGGAAATTTCGGATACCGTAAGAAAATGTCCGAATTGTGGATACAAAATCAAAAATCACCGATCCAAAAAAGAACCAAAATTATTGAAAAATACGATTTAGTACGTTTTATGGGACAATAAATGTGCTATAATAGTGGCATGTCATAAAAGAATGTGTAGAGAATCCACACTAAGACAAGTAATGTTAAATTTTGCACCAAGAAATCTACGATAGGTATGCGTATAAGAGATGGGAGGGTAAATGGCAAAACGACCGAATCAAAGGCTAAAATTGTTGTATTTAGCAAAGATTATGCTTCGACTGACGGATGATGAACATGGTTTACAGGTAGAGCAGATTATCAATGAGTTGGCCAAGTATGACATTGCGGCAGAGAGAAAGAGTATATATTCTGATTTAGAAGCTCTGCAATTGTTTGGAATTGATATTGAAAAAAAGCACATAGGACGATATGTATATTATTGTGTAGGAAATCGAAATTTGGAATTGGCGGAATTGAAACTTTTGGTAGACGCGGTACAGTCTTCTAAATTTATCACAGAGAAGAAATCCAGCCAGCTTATAGAGAAACTGGAACGCTACGTCAGTCGATACGAAGCGAAACAGTTAAATCAACAGGTATATGTTCACGGTCGGATAAAAACCATGAACGAAAGTATCTACTATAATGTAGATGAAATACATAATGCAATTACAGCAGACGTAATGATTTCATTTCAATATTTTCAGTGGAATTTGAAAAAGGAGATGGAGCTAAGACACGAAGGAGAGAGATACATAATATCTCCGTGGGGGCTGATTTGGGATAATGAGAATTATTATATGGTAGGATATGACGCAAAGGCTGAGTTTGTCAAGCATTTTCGAGTCGACAAGATGTTACGTATTCAACCGATGAAATGCAAAAGAAAAGGTCAAAAGTTATTTCCACAGGGAAATATAGCAAACTACGCAGAGAAGCATTTTGGAATGTTTTCGGGAAAAGAGGAATCGGTCACGCTGCTTTGTCAAAATGGGTTTATAGGTGTGATCGTAGATAGATTTGGAAGAGACGTTAAAATTCGCCCGGTGGATGAGGATCACTTTCAAGCAAAAGTTGAAGTGGTTGTCAGTAATAATTTTTTTGGATGGGTGTTAGGATTAGGAGAAGGGGTTAAGATTGCTGCACCGCAGGAAGTTGTCAGTGAACTACAAAAGGAAATTCAAAGAATGAGGAGACAATATTTTGCGGATGATCTGGAAATGGAATTGGCTATGAAGGATAACAAGTGCTGATTCTTAGATTGAAGTGATGGGGAGGAGATGATCTGGTATGAACAAGCAACAAAAAAACTCGCCGAGGCGAGTTCCTAAAGTTCAATTAAATCACACACTGTGATGCCCGAAGGCGATTTGAATAAATTTTTATTTGAACTTATGATGTAGTTAATACGTATGGTACTTAACTGACATCAATAATAAAGCATAAACTACGACATGTCAAGAGAAAAAGGAGGATTTTATGAAAAAATTTGAAGAGTACTATATTGGATTGGATATGGGAACCGGTTCTGTAGGATGGGCAGTGACGGATCCGACGTACAATATTATCAAACGTCATGGTAAGGCATTATGGGGAATTCGCCTGTTTGAGTCTGCTAAGACAGCCGAAGAAAGAAGAATCTTTCGAACATCTCGAAGAAGAACAGAGCGCCGTAAAAATCGATTACATTTATTGCAGGAAATCTTTGCGGAAGAGATTAGCAAGAAAGACATGGGATTCTATCAGCGGATGAAAGAGAGTAAGTATTGGCATGAGGATAAGAAAGACATCAATGGAAACATGCCGGAGCTGCCGTATGCACTGTTTGCAGATGATGGATTTACAGATAAAGACTATTATAAGAAATATCCGACAATTTTTCACTTGCGCTATGCGTTGGCAACGAATACAACAGATAAGCCCGATATTCGATTGCTTTATTTGGCATTGCATCACATTATTAAGCATAGAGGACATTTTCTGTTTGAGGGCAAGAAATTATCAGAAGTAAAAGAATTTTCAACAGCGATTGAGGCATTAGTGCAGCAGGCTGAAGAACAAGAGATTGATCTGAAATCTTTGACGCAAGAAGAAGTGTTGACTCAATTGGAACACATTATGAGTGATGCTCAATGCACAAAATCAGATAAAAAGACGCAGGTCAGCAAGCTCATAGTAGGAACAGATAAGCAGAAGCAAAAACAGGAGAGAGCGATAGCAGCTTTAATTACGGGTTGCACCGTAAAGCTAAGTGATATTTTTGCTGATCCGGAGTTGGATAAAGAAGAAATCTCGAAAATATGATTTTCTGATAATGGTTATGAAGAAAAAGAGGTAGAAATAGAGTCTGTATTGGCGGATCGATTTTTGCTTATAGCAGCAGCAAAGGGTGTGTATGATTGGACGGTATTGCATGATATACTGGGGGATGCGCGCTTTTTGTCGGAAGCAAAAGTTAAAACCTATGAGAAACACCGTGATGATCTGCGGAAAGTGAAGCAGCTTCTTCGGATGGATAAAGAAGTTTACGAGGCTGTTTTTGGTGTGTCTGAGAAAAATGAGGCAAATTATAGTGCTTATATTGGCATGGCAAAGAAAAATGGAAAAAAACAGCCGATTGAGAAAAAATGTTCACAGGAAGATTTTTATAAATTCTTAAAAAAGCAGTTGGATCGTCTGTCTGTGGATGAAATGGGGCAAGAGATAATCGATGAGTTAAAAGCAGAGATGGATCTTGGAACATTATTTCCAAAACAAATAATTCGCGATAATGGAGTTATTCCTTATCAATTGCATGAGAATGAATTGAATGCAATATTGGACAACGCACAGAAATTCTATCCGTTTTTGTTGGAGAAAGATCAAGATGGTTATACACCAGTGGAAAAAATACAAAAGATATTCCGCTTCCGCATTCCGTACTACGTAGGACCATTGAACACGGCACATCAAGATAAAGGTGGTCATAGCTGGTCTGTACGTAAAAAGGAAGGCAAAATTTATCCATGGAATTTTTCAGAAATGATTGACGAGGAAGAAAGTGCAACGAAATTTATTGAACGCATGACGAATAAATGCACGTATCTGATCGGAGAGGATGTTTTGCCGAAGGAATCATTGTTGTATGCGAAATTCAATGTATTGAACGAGCTAAATAATCTACGCATTGATGGGGAACTGATAGCTCCGGAACTTAAGCAGGATATTTATAATAATGTTTTCAAGAAATACCAACGTGTAACAGGGAAAAAGGTCAAGGATTACCTTAGAATCAACGGCGTAATTTCTAAAGAACAAGAACTATCCGGATTTGATCAGAATTTTAAGAGTTCGTTGAAAGCGTATCATGATTTTAAGCAGATCGTTGGAGCGGGGGTCCTTTCGGAAAGTGAACAGGAGGATATCGTCAGAGATATTACGCTATTTGCAGATTCTCAAAAGATGTTGAAACAGCGTATTCATAGAAAATATCCGATGTTGTCTGACAAACAGGTTGCTCAGCTTGCCAACAAAAAATATGCAGGGTGGGGCAGATTGTCGCGCACCTTTTTGGAAAATATTGAATCAGTCAATAAAGAGACTGGTGAAGTGATGAATATCATCACTGCGCTTTGGGAAACGAATGAGAACTTAATGAAACTTTTAAGTGGAAAATACGATTATACAAAGCAGATTGAGCAATGGAACGCCGGACAGATGAAAAAAGGAGAGATAGAATATCAAGACATTGAAGAGCTTTATGTGTCTCCTGCAGTAAAGCGCCCAATTTGGCAAACTATAAAAATTGTAAGGGAAATTACAAATATAATGGGTGGTGCACCAAAACGTATTTTTGTCGAGGTTGCAAGAGAGCCCGGTGAAAAAGGCGTGAGAAAAGTTTCTAGAAGAAACCAGTTGTTGGATCTTTACAAAGCCTGCAAAAAGGAAGCACCGGAATTATACGACCGTCTGGCAAATAAGGAGTCTGACAATGCATTGCGCAGTGACAAACTTTTCTTATATTATTCGCAGATGGGAAGATGTATGTATTCCGGAGATGCCATTGATTTGGATGAGTTATTCACAAACCGATATGATATTGATCATATATATCCACAATCGAAGGTTATGGACGATAGTATAGACAACCGCGTATTGGTCAAAAGAGATTTAAATAGCAAAAAGACAGATACATTCCCGGTCCCTGAGGAATACCGAAAAGCAGGAAAAGCATTATGGAGCACGTTGTTGAAAAAGGGATTGATCTCTAAAGAAAAATATAAGAGATTGACAAGAACAGAGCCATTTGGTGAAGATGAGTTGGCTGGTTTTATTGCAAGACAATTAGTAGAGACACGTCAGAGTACCAAAGCAGTTGCGCATTTATTGGAAGAGGCATATCCTGATGCCGAAATCGTTTATGCAAAAGCTCGTGCAGTTAGTGAATTCCGGCATAAATTTGAAATGATCAAAGTGCGTGAGGTGAATGATTTCCATCATGCCAAAGATGCCTATTTGAATATTGTTGTCGGCAACACATACTATGTAAAATTTACAAAGGATGCGGCTTGGTTTGTGCGCAACAATCCGGGACGTACATACAACCTAAGGAAAATGTTTGAGAATGAAACGGTAAAACGTGGAAATGAAACAGCATGGATTCCTGGAGATAACGGGACAATATGCACTGTAAAGAAATGGATGCGAAAGAATAATGTTTTATTCACCAGAAGAGCATACGAAGTGAAAGGAGGGCTTTTTGATCAAAATATTTTGAAGAAAGGGAAAGGACAGATACCAATCAAGGGAGGTGCCGATGAGAGACTCCGCTCGCGCGATAAATATGGAGCGTATAATAAGGCAAGTGGTGCTTATTTTATGCTGGTGGAATCCGATGGTAAGAAGGGAGAGAGAAAGAGAACGATTGAGTTCGTGCCGGTATTTTTGGCGAAAAGCTTAGAGGAATCTGTAGAGCTTCGTAGACGATACTGCGAGGAGGAACTAGGTCTTGTGAATCCAGACGTGCGAATACCTAAGATAAAGATTAATACGCTATTTGACGTGGATGGGTTTAAGATGCATTTGTCGGGAAGAACAGGAAAGCAATTATTATTTAAGGGAGCAAATCAATTGGTTTTGAGCGAAGAGTTGCAGTTGATAGTAAAGAAGATAGGTAAATATTGTGCCGACTATAAAGAGAATAAAGAGGCTGTCCTATCCGAAAAAAGTGAAGTGACACAAGAAGCCTTGGAAGAACTCTATGATGAATTTCTGCATAAGCTAAGAAATAGCTTGTATGGGCATAGGCTGTCAGCGCAAATAGAAAGATTAGAAGTAGGGAATGCAATTTTTCGTTCTATGAGTAATGAGCAAAAATGCTTGTTGCTCGTAGAGATTTTGCATTTGTTCCAATGCAGCAGTCAGGCTGCAAATTTGCAATTAATAGATGGACCTGGAATGGCGGGAAGATTGTTGCTTAGTAATGATATATCGAAATTAGAAGATATAAAAATTATTAACCAATCAATCACAGGTTTTTACGAACAAGTGATTGATCTGAAAACGATATGAGTTGGCGAATCGTTGTCGTGCATAACACGGCAAAATTGGATCTGCAATTGCAATATTTAGTGGTACGGAGTGAGATGAAAACGCAGAAGATACATATTTCAGAAATAGCACTTCTGCTTGTGGAATCTACTTCTGTATCGCTGACAGTTGGATTGTTGGCGGAATTAACGAGAAAGAAGGTGAAAGTGATATTTTGTGACCATAAGCGAAATCCATCCTCGGAGTTGATTTCGTATTATGGTTCACATGACACAAGCAATAAAATCCGTACACAAATTACGTGGTCACAGTCGGTAAAGGAAGCTGTGTGGACGGAAATTGTTCGTGAAAAAATAAATAAGCAGGCGGAATTCCTGCTGGAAAGGGGGAAGAATACGGAAGCTGCGCTGCTGAGAGATTATGTTCAACAGATACAATGGAATGATGCCACTAATCGTGAAGGACATGCTGCAAAAGTGTATTTTAACGCATTGTTTGGCATGGATTTCTCACGGAGTCAAGATTGCCCGATTAATGCAGCATTGAATTATGGATATTCACTGATGCTTTCTGCAATTAATCGTGAAATTGTAATGAATGGATACATTACGCAGCTGGGGTTATTCCATGATAATATGTTTAACCAATTTAATTTGGGCTCAGATCTAATGGAACCGTATCGTGTGCTTGTCGATCGAAAGGTATGTGAAATGAGACCAATAGAATTTGAGCATGAACAAAAAATGAAATTAGTTGCTTTGCTAAATGAAGAAATAATAATGGAAGGCAAACATTTTGTCATCCTAAATGCGATCAAGCAATATGTTAAGAGCGTATTCGATGCTTTGAATGAGTCGGACATTGCGCAGCTTTCCTTTTATTCTTATGAGTTATAGGTACATGAGAGTGATAGTAATGTTCGACCTTCCTGTACTATCAAATGCGCAGCGGCGAGAATACACGAGATTTCGGAAATATTTGCTGAAGAGTGGGTTTGTCATGCAACAGGAGTCAATCTATAGCAAGTTAGCATTAAATACCAGCATAGCTCAAAGGATTGAAGATAATGTTCGCAAAAACAAACCTCCTGAAGGGTTGGTGCAAATGTTGACGATTACCGAAAAACAGTATGGTCGAATGGAACTTTTGGTCGGGGAAGTTACAAGTGAAGTGATTCAGAGTGATGAACGGTTAATTATACTGTAATCACGGTAAAAGAGGGGAGGGGGATGTTTGAGATTAACACATCCGGATGTTCATTTCGATATAGAATTTGGAAAGGATGATTCTCTGATACCAGTGTGTGTTGTAGAATCGCCGGTAAGATGGCGGGAGATTCAAAAGGAATTAATATCTCAGCAAAGTGGTGATAACGGCAACTGGGTTTTGTCGGAAGATGATAAAGAATTAAAAATCAGCAAAGTCATGGAAATGATTTTTAACCCATTGCAGCTAGATGTTAATCAAAGAAAGCTGGTTACTGCCTTTTTGAAATCTTTTGCAGAAAAAGCGGTGAACGAAATGCATTGGAGAGAGGGGCAGGAGCTAAACACACATATCCAAACATTCTTTGGTAATCTAGAGGTGGAGTATTCGTTTGAGTTCAGTATCAATGAGGAACTTGATTATTCGAGTTTGGCGAAAGCTATGGGTATTCAATTAGTTACTGAATATGAAACGGACTTGGAGCGGTTATTGCAATATTGTATATTGCTCCAGGAATTGATAAAGCCAAAATTATTAATATTCTGGAATTTAAGACAATACTTTTCTGCTGAAGAAATGAAATTATTGTATTCAGAAGTGTGCTGTCGAGAATGGAATGTTTTATTAATGGAACATTATATTGACAGTAGAATAGATGGTGAGAAGTGGTATATTATTGATAAGGATAACTGTGAAATCTATTGAAGAAAGAGAAAGATTTCGTTATACTATTATTTAGATTAGTGTGTTTGAGCGCAGTATAGATACATTTTATGTTAGTGATGGCATTTCATTTTCTGATTTGAGGTTTGAGAATGATGTAGAAATGTATGGTGCTCAAACGGTGGAATGATTTCCGCAAGGTCACCAGTGGTTTGAGAATGATGTAGAAATGTATGGTGCTCAAACAATCTCGCTCTTAAAAGAGTTCAATAGCGTGGTTTGAGAATGATGTAGAAATGTATGGTGCTCAAACTATCTGCTTCTGACCCCTCATGCTTGGTTGTGTTTGAGAATGATGTAGAAATGTATGGTGCTCAAACTTTATTCCACATTTTCCGAATAATAACAAAGTTTGAGAATGATGTAGAAATGTATGGTGCTCAAACGATGTGGTGTGGTTTTTTACATTGCGGAAGGTTTGAGAATGATGTAGAAATGTATGGTGCTCAAACCATAGTCGAAAAGAACTTCTCGCCAATATTGTTTGAGAATGATGTAGAAATGTATGGTGCTCAAACACATGATTGTTACTGCTATGCGGAACGGATGTTTGAGAATGATGTAGAAATGTATGGTGCTCAAACTTTGCAAGGATTCAATATAGTTCAAAATCCGTTTGAGAATGATGTAGAAATGTATGGTGCTCAAACAGGCTTTTTTATAAACCGTGCGAGATGTGGGTTTGAGAATGATGTAGAAATGTATGGTGCTCAAACCCGTTTAGCACCTGACGTTGTGTGCCTGTGGTTTGAGAATGATGTAGAAATGTATGGTGCTCAAACACATAAAAACACTTGACAATATTACTTTTAGTTTGAGAATGATGTAGAAATGTATGGTGCTCAAACCCACGGCCCAAGTTGTTCTACCCTTTTTCCGTTTGAGAATGATGTAGAAATGTATGGTGCTCAAACCGCCGGTTCATCATAAAATGTACTGTAAGCGTTTGAGAATGATGTAGAAATGTATGGTGCTCAAACTGCGTTTACTCGTCCTTGTCTGCCCAGTCGTTTGAGAATGATGTAGAAATGTATGGTGCTCAAACTTATTCGGAACTGTATGACACACGAAACAAGTTTGAGAATGATGTAGAAATGTATGGTGCTCAAACATACAGCAATCGGGGCGTTGCAAAATTACAGTTTGAGAATGATGTAGAAATGTATGGTGCTCAAACATCCTCATCTACATGAATGACGAGTTGTGTGTTTGAGAATGATGTAGAAATGTATGGTGCTCAAACAAAGAGGCTGTCCTCGTTGTCATCTCTTATGTTTGAGAATGATGTAGAAATGTATGGTGCTCAAACTTTATTGTGCATATCACATATACGTTTATAGTTTGAGAATGATGTAGAAATGTATGGTGCTCAAACCTGTTTTCGCTGTCATAGCTGACATAGTCCGTTTGAGAATGATGTAGAAATGTATGGTGCTCAAACCAATAATCGAGATACCGTCGCTTGGACTGCGTTTGAGAATGATGTAGAAATGTATGGTGCTCAAACCGTACAATCGGAAAAGATGCAGTTCTAATTGTTTGAGAATGATGTAGAAATGTATGGTGCTCAAACTTATGCAGTCGGTGGTGATGTTTAACGTCGGTTTGAGAATGATGTAGAAATGTATGGTGCTCAAGCCACTCGCTTCAACCTCTTAGGTATTGATCCGTTTGAGAATGATGTAGAAATGTATGGTGCTCAAACAGTTTACGCCCTGGATAGCTTCACGTGTTTGTTTGAGAATGATGTAGAAATGTATGGTGCTCAAACATACTTTAGCAATGGCGTATTTACCATTGGTTACAGAGACTGGGCACCGGAACATGAGAAAATGGGAAAAGGTGTAACTTTGACTGAGGATGAAATGATGAAGTTGAAGGAACTATTGTAAAGAGGTGAGAAGATGGATACGAGCAGGCTTATTGGCATGCGTGTTGTTAATGTTAACACTCATGCTATAGGAACAATTGAATATATAAAAGATGGCTTCGTATAGCAGGAGAACTTGTGGAAGATAATGTTGGTGTTGTAGTAAACGTCTCCAGCATTGAATGAGAAACTTCACGATTGTTGGAGTGATCGTTTTTAATTTTAGACACTCCGATTATGGCATGGATTTGTGAGGGGTGCAATCCGTGGGCAGATTAGGTGCTTACTGTAGAAATGTAAAATAGTGAAAAAATAGTGTAATTTTAGTGGAAAAATTGGCACTCTCGTGATATACTATGCCTAGAAAAACAAATGGCTGCAAAGTAGATGTTTTTTCTTGGACTCATTATATCAGGAGGGTGCTTTTTTATGATTAAAGTAACTTTGTCAAATGAAATATTAAAGTATATTACGGAGATAGATAAAAACAGGTATAAAGCATCAGAGGTTTCGTTGCCTATTGCGGTAGCAAGTAAGTTGCGGAAAAATTCAAAGAAGAAAAGTTCCTATGCATCTACTAAAATTGAGGGAAATCCTTTATCGGAGAAGCAGGTGGATGAGGTTATAGATAGCGATGAACGAAAACACTATCTTAAACCGGAGCAGGAGGTTTGTAATTATTTCCTGGCACTGAATTATTTGGAAGAGAAAGCGGCAAAGAAGGAGAGGTTTTCCAAGAAACTGATATTGGATGTACAGAAGTATGTTGAAAAGGGAGCTTCAAAAGAAAAAATCGTACTTCGAGGACCAATGCCCCCCGGAGTATTATTTGCGGTATATAATTCACAAACAGGGAATCCTGATTATATTCCTCCGGAATATATTGATATATCGGATCTGCTGGATGAATTGGTGGAATATGTGAATGCAACAGATGATCATCCGCTCATAATTGCAGCTGTAGTGCATTATCAGCTTGTAACAATTCATCCATTTGAAGATGGAAATGGGCGGACCGCAAGGCTGCTCTCGGGATATATTTTAGATATCAACGGATATGGTTTTAACGGAATTGGCTCATTAGAAGAGTACTTCGCATATGATATTGATGAATACTATGAATCAATCCAGATGGGGCTGCCTGCACTGTATTATTCGGGACGAGAGAATCCTCCGCATCCTGAGATTTGGATCAATTATTTCCTTCGCATGGTGCTGCTATACTCAAATAAGGTTTGCGAATTGTCAGAGAGTTCAAACAACGAAGAATTGGAAGGAAGCCTTTCGTATCTAAAAGGGAAAGAGAAGGAATTGCTCTTGCTGCTCATGAAGAACTATAAAAGAGAGTTCACGCCTATCGAAGTCAGCAAAGAGCTTAAGGTTACAAATAAGACTGTAATAAATCGACTTGCAACACTTGTAAAAAATGGTTTCGTCATTCCGAATCTGGTTAAGGAACGTATACGTTCCTATGAACTTTCTGATTTTACCAAGCAGAATGAGAAGGAAATAAGAAAGCTTTTGAAGTGAGGCGGGAGATTGATGAAATAATGGATGGCAAAGTGGATAACAAAATTATAAAAATTTCCGTCCGCTTTTGTGCTATAATTTATAAGTAGATGGAATCGTGAGGAGGTGATGTATCATGCTTACTGACGATGAGATTAGAGAAATATGTGACCGTTATGAGCTTATATATAATATAACAGACAATGTAGTTTTTATTCGCTCAGCATGTGGACGTTGGAACATATTTTTGCGAGGAGATGAGGTTGTCAATCTACGCCACGAGAATTATCGATGGGCGAAGGGGACAGCACAGAAAACACACAAGAAATTTGCTGAAAATTATCACGACCAGGAATTGGAAACGAAGGACTTTCGTGAAGTGGTCAGTTATATTGTGAGACATGATAAGAAGATGTTGCGCAATTTTAAGAAAAAAACAAAGATGGATAAAATATTTGAGGAAATCGAGGAAAATCAATTATCTGATTAACAGGGAAAGGTAGGTAGAATACTATGGATTTTTTTGGTTGGGAAGATTTGGACGGGGACGGTCATGTTGATGAAGTTGAGAGCCTGCTTGCAGACGATCTTATGTGTACGAATGATGAGGAACGTGAAATGAATGATGGAATCGGAGGTTTGGGTCCGACCTCTGGGTCATTTGGGCTGGAAAGTGGTCTTGACGGCGATGTGGATGAGGAATTTCATGATGGACTGGAAATAGATTTACTGAATGCTGATATTGATCCGGATGATTTTCGGTTAATGGATGAGGAGGAAAGACTCGAGGCTTTGGATGACGCAGGTTTGGATCCTGATGATTATGATGATTTTTTTTGATTTTTGAGATTAGTTTTGTGAAATTGCAATCAATATGTACATGTGTCAAAAGGAACATAAAGTTAAAAGGAACCACTTGTATACCAAGTGGTTTCTGTATTTAGCATCCTTACGTTTCCATTCTTTCTCGTAGGCTGTAGTGATGCAACATTATGTATGGTAGCTATTCGCCGTGTTGCGTTGTAGTATTCATATTTTTTTACAATCCCATTGTCTCTTAAAGATGGAGTTATAGGGAGGTTAGTGATTGGAATTATAATAGGCAAATATGCTGAATTTTAAGCGTTAAAATAAGAAAGTGGTGGTGTTTATGGGAAGAAAAGGTCATAAATATGGCAAAAACAAAAAGAAAATTCACACAGGCGGAAAAAGTATTTTACATATTCGAACTAGTGGAGCGGGATACACGAAGACAGCTAAAAGAGGAAGACTTGGTAAAAATTGTGTTTATTTTGATCTTGAGAAAAAGACGTGCGAATTAAGAGATGCATGGTGCAATAATTCGTCGCAATGTTGTTCCTATAAAAGGCGTAAATCATGATAAAGCGCTTGCATGGAAAGAAATTGAAAATAAAATATACAAATAAATGTTACCGTAAAAATAAATAATAATTTATTTTTACGGGAGGACAATATGATGAAAAAAAAGGGACTATTATTGTTAGCAATATTCTGTATTAGCATGTATTGCTGTTCATGTGGTAATAATCAGAGTAAAACAAATACACCAACGAAAAAAGAACAGTATCAGGCGGCGCAAAAATTATATGATGCGCAAAAATATCAAGAAGCATATAATGGTTTTAAGGCATTGGGGCAATATAGTGATTCATTAAGCAAGGCTTCTCAAAGTTATGCATTGATGATTAGTGATGCGATGCAGGGAGGAGATTATGAGAAAGCATTAACGCTGCTGAAAGCATCAGATATAGATCAATTACAGATTGATGATAAGGATACGTTGATTTTGCAATGCCAGTATGGACAGATATTGGATAAAATGAATCAAAATGATTTTGAAGGAGCGCGTGCATTAATTGCATCATTAACAGATCAGAATGTGGCTGCGGAAGTTACAACAGAGTGCGATTACAAGCAGGGGAGTTATTTGTATACACAGAAAAAATACCAAAATGCGGCGCAATATTTTACAAAAACTCTTAATTATGAACAGACAAGTGATTATTTATTGAAAATTGCAAAAAAATTAGTTAAACAAAAGAAATACGATGCAGCATTAAGCATTTGTAAACAATTAGGAAATACAAAAGCTGTGAAAAAAGTGGTGGCTAATATTTACATTAAGCAAAAATATGCTCGTTTTAAGAAGGGGGTAGAGAAAGGGGAGTATCTTTTGACGGAAGATTTACGGTACTTAACAGCATCGGAAACAGAGCAGATTTTAAAGAAGTATTTTTATGGAACATGGGTAGAGTATACTACGCAAAAGAAACTTACCATTTCGAAATATGAACGTGGAGGAAAAAGGTACGGAATATACACAGCGACCACAGATGGCTGCTTTACAACCATATATTACTATTATATGGATAATCCGAAGAAAATATATATAGATTGGCATCATGAAATGAATGTTCCCGGATATGTCTCACATTATGCGATTGATGCAAGACGACAGGATGGTTATGCATATGAGGAATATTCATATATGCCAAAGTCATTGCAGGATATACGAGAAAACGATCGTTTGCCGGGATATGAAGAAGATCAGTACACAGACACCACAAACGATGATACTTCATCAAGTAGCAATGGTAATAATTCATCAAATTCAGATAGCAGCTCACAGAATGATTTTGATGAAAACGAGGTAGTTGCAATTGCAGAAGCTGGTCTTGGAGAGGCAATACTTAAGACATCATATGCTAAGTATTCCGCTGGCTGGACGAATCAAGGAGTCGTAAGTGTTAAGAAGAATAGTTTTGGACAGCCTCAAGTTAAGTTCAAGGTATTTTTTCCACAAAAAAATAGCGTGAAATACGTTGATGTAATACTTATGAAAAGTCCAATGCAGGGATATCGAGTTTTTCGTGGTGTGATTTATTGATAGAGGGTGAGTGTCCGCAGGATATCAGATGGCTGGTATTTGAAGTTGATATTATGTTTATATGATAGGAACCAACATATTTCACAGGGAATATGTGTGGTTCCTATTTCCATTTGCCAATCCCCCGCCTGCCTGTTAAAATATAACTATAATTACTGTGTATGGATTTTCGTATGACCCACACAATAATAGAGCAAGCAACAAAGCAAACAGTATGCCCTGGGATTCACGCTAAGCGGATCTGGGAGAATGGAGGTTCACCATGAACAAACAAATTTCTAAGATTTTGACAATGCTGGTGATCGCATGTATTTGTGTGACAACAGTTGGAGCGGAAGCTTCTGCATCTGCGTACAAGATGTTTATGTACAAGAAGGGTGTGAAAGTGTATCGGGAGGCATCGCTTACGAAGGGAAAGAAGCATTATACGAAAGGAACCAATCGCAAGGATGAAGCTACGCAATATCAAATTGTGAAGATGACGGGTAAGCGCATTGTGGTTCGTCCGCAAAAAGGATATTTCGACAGTGCCGATCCTTATTTTTTGAAGAAAAAGATTACGTTGAAGTTATCGAAAAAATGCCGATTTTATTACACGGATGTATTGTTTCCGTTAGATGGGGAGAAACGAAAATATCGTCGTGTGTCCAAGAAATCGGTCAAGAAGTACATGAAGGAGTTAAAGATTTATTATTCACAGATAGAGAATGTCGGCAAGTATTACAATGGTGGATATGCCGGTGAAATTTATATGAAGAATGGGAAAGTGGTGGCTGTACTCAGTAACGGCGGTGACTGATGTTGCAGTGTCTGTGGTGACTGGTACTACGACGTGTGGTGACTGACGCTGCAGTGTCTGTGGTGACTGGTGCCACAACATACATTGAGGATTCAAAGGAAAGAGAGAACTTATGGCAGAGATTAAGTGGGCGGTTCTTGGGACAGGTGTGATTGCAAATGAGATGGCGGCTGCGTTGGCAAAGGGTGGACGCAACATTTATGCGGTGGGCAACCGCACGCACTCGAAAGCTGTTGCGTTTGCTGAGAAGTATGGGATCGAGAAAGTGTATGATGATTTTGAGGAAATGTTTACCGATCCGGATGTGGACGTGATATACATTACAACGCCCCACAATACGCATTTGCCGTTTATGGAGAAAGCCTTACGTGGCGGCAAGCATGTTTTGGCGGAGAAATCGATCACATTAAATAGCGCAGAGCTGGAACGAGTACGTGCGTTAGCAAAGGAAAAGAAGCTGATCTTGGCGGAGGCAATGACGATCTATCATATGCCGCTGTATCGTAAATTACGTGAGATTTTGGCTTCCGGACGTCTTGGCAAGGTGAATCTTATAACGATGAACTTTGGCAGTTTTAAGGAATACGATATGCAAAATCGATTTTTCAATCGTAATCTTGCCGGCGGTGCGATGCTTGATATCGGTGTATATGCTTTGTCGTTTGTGCGGTGGTTTATGGAGTCTAAACCGGACGTCGTGCTTTCGCAGTATAATCCGGCACCGACCGGAGTGGACGAGTCATCGGTTTTCGTACTCAAAAATGCAGAAGCGCAAATGGCAACAGTGGCATTGAGTTTGCATTCGAAGCAGCCCAAAAGGGGAATGATTTCCTGCGAAAAAGGTTATATTGAGATCATGGAGTATCCGCGCGCAGAGGAAGCGGTGATCACTTATGTTGACGGAACGAAGGAGACAGTGCGTGCCGGTGCGCATGAGGATGCACTTATGTATGAATTGCAGGATATGGAAATGGCGATCCAAGGAGATACATCGCACATATATGCAGAGTATACGGAAGAGGTCATGGAGATCATGACAAGTTTGCGCCGCGAGTGGGGAATTGTTTATCCGGAAGAGGAGGCATGATTTCATGGAAGAGCGATTGAAGGTTGAGGTGCAGATTTCCTCGTATGATGCAAAAGGGCTGCAATGTTTTGTTGCAGAGCAGATACAGAAGTATCGGCCGGAGGAATCCGGTCCTAAGAAAATGTTCAAAAAGGTTGCGGGCTCTTTGGTTAAGAGAATACCATGCCAGGCAGAATTGCAGCTTGCATTGAATGTGCTTAGTGTCCCGGCGGTCAATCGTAATTTATCTCGTGAAGCGACGGAGGCGGTCAATCATTGGCTGGCAGGCGTTGCAGGTACAGATGGGAAAGAAGACGAGAGCGTTTTGACGATCGACAGATTTTCCTGTCAATTGCGCGGTGAGAAGATGGATTTGCAGGCAGATGTGAGCGGATTTAAGCTGGAACGGTTATTGGACTGTCTGCTTCCCCAAGGAGACAGCGTGGGAATCCGGGTTTTGCAAGGAATCCGTAACAACATTTCAGAACAGGAATCTTACCAATTACTGGAATATATAGTGTGGTGGGCGAATGAACATCGAGTGTATCAACTTGCACTGGATGCATTGCAGCAAGAAGAGGCTCCACAATATAAAGCGCTTCGCCAGATTCAACCGCATATTGAATATGTGCACGTGATCAGAGACATAACAAAATAAGAAATCACATAAAAACTCTGCGTTCTTCGGCAATTATCTTAGTTCTCTGATGACAGAACAATTTAATATATTGGCTGCAAAATAGTTTTTTAATGCTGACATAATAAGCAATATGTGGTTGCGGCGGATTTGAGGTATGGGAAGTTTGAGTAGGTGAAATGAGAGGTTAAAGGAAGAAAGGAATATCGGCTTATGATGTATCAAATAGGGAATATTCCGGTGCAAATTGTCCGCTCCCGGCGTAAAACGATTTCATTGGAGATCAAAAAAGACTGCCGGGTGGTGTTACGTGTGCCAAATCGGATGCCGAAGCGGGACATTGTTCGATTTTTGAACGAGAAACAAAGCTGGCTGGAAGAAAATTATGCAAAGATGGTGCAGCGAAATAAAGTGCGAATGGCGGCTAAGGCAAAGTACCATTTATCGGACAGTAAAATTCATGAGCTTGCAGAGCAGGCGGTTGAGGTGGTGCCAAAGCGCGTGGCGCATTATGCGGCCCGGATGGGTGTGACTTATGGACGCATTACGATCCGTCATCAGAGGACCCGTTGGGGCAGTTGCAGCAGCAATGGCAATTTGAACTTTAATTGTTTGTTGATGTTAGCACCGTCGGAAGTGCTGGATTATGTTGTGGTGCATGAATTATGTCACCGCAAATACATGAATCATTCGAAGCAGTTTTGGGCAGAAGTGGCAAAGGTGATGCCGGATTATAAAAAATGCGAGCGCTGGTTAAAAGAGGAAGGCAGCTTGCTGATTGGGTAATATTGGAGAGAAAAATGTATACTATTTTGACCGTGGAAGACGATTTACATATTAATAATTTATTGAAGGAAGCTCTTGGCAAGGCAGGGTATGCCTGTAGTCAGGCGTTTTCTGGGACAGAGGCTTTGTTGTGGTTAGAACGCAATGAATGTCAATTGATCTTGCTGGATCTTATGTTGCCGGGATTATCCGGCGAAGAAGTGCTGCAGCAGATCCGGCAAACAAGTAATGTGCCGGTCATTGTATTGACGGCAAAAGGCGAGATGGAAGAAAAATTGGATCTGTTGACGAGTGGTGCAGATGATTATATGACAAAGCCTTTTGACGTGAAGGAAGTTATTGCCAGAGTGCAGATTCAATTGAGACATTTGCAGCATGGCGCAGGTGAAGAGTCCACACATTTAAAATGTCGAGGGATGGATTTGGATAAGGAAACGCATCGGGTGATGATTGATGGTCAAGAATTGGGACACTTGACGCGGCAGGAATTTGCAATTTTGGAATTGTTATTGGAACATCCGGGGCAGGTATTTAGTAAAGAGGCAGTGTTTACTTATGCTTGGCAGGAGGAGTATATGGGGGAAACAAAAACATTGGATGTTCATATCAGCAATATTCGCAAAAAGATTAAAAAAATTACAGAGCAGGAATATATACAAACAGTATGGGGAATCGGTTATTGTATGGTCGCGCATTTATAAATCTTTACTATTTCTTTACTATTTCTTAGCGATATATTCGGAAATGGCAGTTATGATAGTCTATGTAAAACAAGAGAGAGCACAGAAAGGATGAATATGAGCGAAGGCAATAGAGAAATGTTATTGAAAACGAGAGGTTTGACGAAGCAGTTTGGCAAACATGTTGCAGTTGACCACGTGGATATGCACATACGGCGGGGCGCGATATATGGATTTATCGGCAGGAATGGTGCAGGCAAAACGACGGTTTTAAAGATGATCGCGGGATTAGCGGACCCAACTGCTGGCGAGTATGAGATATTTGGCTGTTCCGGAAAATCATTAGCGAAAGTACGGTCGAGAGTGGGATGCCTTATTGAGCAGCCGGGATTGTATCCGAATATGTCAGCGCAGGACAATCTTATGATCAAGGCAGAATTGTTTGGGATCCGTGATAAAAAATATGCAGAAGAATTGTTGGAATTAGTCGGTCTGGTACATGCCGGGCGCAAAAAGACAAAGCATTTTTCGCTTGGTATGAAACAGCGGCTTGGTATTGCTTTGGCTTTGGTAGGCAACCCGGATTTTTTGGTGTTAGATGAGCCGATCAATGGGTTGGATCCGCAAGGCATTGTGGAGATCCGTGATATGTTGCAGCGTTTGTCTGAGGAACGAAATATTACAATATTGATTTCCAGCCATATCTTGGAAGAATTATCAAAGTTGTGTACGGATTTTGGGATTATTCACAATGGTGTGTTACTACAGGAGATTTCGCAGGAACAGTTGATACAGCAATGCAGCAAACGATTGGAACTTACATTAGATCAGCCGGAGCAGGCGATGCCGATTTTGGATCGACTGGGAATAACTCGTTATGAGATGATCGATGTCAACCATTTGTATTTGTATGAACGGCTGGAGGATAGCGCGCAGATCAATGCACAGTTGGTTGAAGCGGGGGTGTTTCCGAGGGAATTACGGATTTACCAGGAAGAATTGGAACGTTATTTTTTGAATATGACAGCAGAAAAATAGGTTGTCGGTGAAAGGAGCAATAATATGTGGAATAGTATTCGCATGGAATTATATAAAATATTTCGGATGAGATCTTTTTGGGTGATCAGTATTATTATGATCGGCTTGGTTTTTATGACAACAGAGTTTAACTGTGATGATATGAAGGCTGCGAGACAGGAACAAAGTGCATCAGAGGGGAATGTTTCGGGACAGGAACAAAGTACATCAGAGGGGAATGTTTCGGGACAGGAACAAAGTGCATCAGAGGGGAATATTTCGGGACAGCAGAACAAAGATGGTCTGCAGGTAAGTAAAGCGAAGAAAAAAGATCAGGCAAATCTGGAAATAGGGTCAGCGAACGATAATAACGCTACAATATTTTTTGGTATTTCCGAGGACACCAGCGAGATGGATGCAGAGTCGGTAGAAGTCTTAGCTATGTTTTTATTGCATTTGAAATCGGGTATTTTGACAATGATGGCGCTTATTTTTGCGATAATGTTTGTGATGTTAGATATCAAAAATGGATATATCAAAAATATTGGCGGGCAGATGGAACATAGGCGTCACCTTGTGTATGCAAAGTGGATCGCCATGGCGATATATACAGTCGTATTTGATCTGATCAGCTTGGCTGTGCAGAGCATTGCGGTATACAAAACATTTCATTATATAAAATGGGGTGATGTGACAAAATATTTGCCGGAGATTTTACTGGGAATGGCATTGCAGTATGTGTTTTTGATCCTTTGTATGACGATCGCAATGCTTATTCGAAGTATGGCATTTAGCATGACATTGGGAATGTGTTTGATCATGGGGGTGGCACCGGTTGCCTGCATGGGGATTTCTGCGGTGATAAAGAAATTGTTTGACAGAAGTGTAGACCTGCAGCCGTATTTGCTGACGAGCAAAATGAAAACATTGCAGATTGACATGACTGCAACAGAAATTCGCAATGTGTGCTTGTTAGTGGTCGGCTATTTCGTAGTGATGTCTTTGATAAATATAATACAGATAGAAAAGAGGGATTTGGTATGACGTGGTATGTGGCAGTATCGTTGTCCGCGTTGGTGGTAATGTCCTATTTGTTGGTCAAGGTGCGGTGGCAGATGCGCAAGCTGGAGGAACAACTCCGGTTTGTGCAGGACAAGCAAAGTGATGGGATATTGGTCAGTGATATTCGTATATTGGGGATTGGCAAATTAACGGATTCATTGAATGAGATCTTGCAAAAGCAGCGCAGCAACAGGCAGGAGTGGGTGCAAAAGGAGAAAAGACTTGTGCAGACGTATACCAATCTGTCACATGACATTCGCACACCGCTAACCTCCTTGGATGGGTATTTTCAGTTGTTGGAGGATACAGAGAATGCAAAGGAGCGAACACGTTATTTGCAAATTATTCAAGAACGCATTCATGCGTTGCGGGATATGTTAGAAGAGTTGTTTACTTACACAAAATTGGAAAGCAGAAGTTATGAGGTTCCTTTGACAAAATGCGATTTTGGAGCATTGGTCAAAGAAGCCTTGTTTTCGTATTATAATGAGTGGCAAAAACAACAGATGGAACCGCAATTACAGCTTGAGGAGGGCGCATTATGGGTGCTTGGCAATGATCAGGCAATGCGCAGAGTGCTGCAAAATGTGATTAAAAATGTATGGGAACATGGTGGCAGACATGTAAAGATCGTTTTGTCAGAGCAGGAGGGAGAGGCATGCCTGCTTGTACAAAATGAAGTGATGCACCCGGAATATATTGATGTGGAGCGGATATTTGAACGGTTTTATAAGGCAGATCTGGCGAGGAGTACCACGTCGAGCGGACTTGGAATGGCAATTGCACGTCAGCTTGTAGAACAGATGAATGGACAGATCACAGCAGATCTGCAGGAAAATATATTTTCTATTTGCTTGCAGTTTGTATGTATACGGTCATAAATAACGGCACAGGATTTCTATGCCTAATGGAATTTCCGGGGAACTCCTGAGATGAGTACGTCGTGTTTGTTATGGAAAAAATGATTGGGATAGATTCTATGTAAAATATATGATACACTGAAAGAGAATTGTGACGTTATGTTGTTATTTTTGGAACAGGAGGAAACAGAAAATGTATTTGCCGAGTGATAAGAGATATGACAAAATGATCTATTCGCGTTGTGGCCGCAGCGGGTTAAAACTGCCTAAAGTGTCTATGGGATTATGGCAGAATTTTGGGCATCAGGGTCGTTTCAGCGATATGGAAGAAATGGTACATACAGCGTTTGATCTGGGGATTACACACTTCGATCTGGCGAATAATTATGGGAATCCTTATAATGGAAGTGCAGAGGAAAATTTTGGGCGGATATTAGACCGGGGAATGCGTGAATTTCGTGATGAACTTTGCATTTCAACGAAGGCGGGTTATGAGATGTGGGACGGACCATATGGTGATCGAAATGGTTCTCGCAAATACTTGATCGCTTCCTTGGATCAAAGTTTACGACGGATGAAATTGGATTACGTCGACATTTTTTATCATCATGTTTTTGACCCGGATACTCCGCTTGAGGAGACGGCACATGCGTTGGATCAGATTGTTCGTCAGGGCAAAGCATTGTATGTGGGAATCTCGAATTATAATGCAGAGCAGACCGAGAGAATGCAGCAACTGCTTACGGACTTGGGGACGCCGTTTATTGCAAATCAGCCGTCATATTCGATGCTTAACCGTCAAGTGGAAAAGGATGGTCTGGATCAATACGCGTTGGCGCATGGGATTGGACTTGCTGTCTTTTCTCCATTATCACAGGGATTTTTAACAGACCGATATTTAAATGGGATTCCAACAGATTCGCGCGTGGGAAGAGGAAATACATGGCTTGGAGAACAATTGAATAAAGAATTGGTCAGCAAATTGCAACAGTTAAATACCCTCGCCGAGCGACGGGGACAGACGCTTTCTCAGATGGCATTGTCTTGGTGCCTGCATAATCCGGCGGTTGTCACAGTTCTAGCCGGCGCAAGCAGAAAGCAGCAGATCATTGATAATGCGGCTTGTATAGAACATTTAGAGTTTAGTGAGGAAGAATTGCAGGAGATAGAACAAATTCTTAAGTGATAAATGAGATGGGGATGCTGGATTTGCCAGGGAGGAGAAATGTTATGGAATTATGCGGATTTTTAGCAGGGGATGGAACTTTTACATTTTGTGAATGTTGGCAGCATGTGGCATCTGCCCAAAAATTGGTACAGGAGACCTATGGCGAATATTTGACAGGTATCAGAGCTGAGAACTTTTTAATGGAACAAGGCTATGTTGTTTATTATGCGAATAGCGTGCAACATCGTTTTTGCATAGGATTTGGTGCGAAAAGCAGAATGATGCTATTGACGGCAGAACAAAAGGATTTCATTGTGGCAAATCTCTCAAATGCACTTACTGTAGAACAGCGTAAATCGATGGAAGCATTGCTGCGGCAAGACGAGGAGTGTCAAGAGAAGAGCGTTTTGTCGAGAATGGAGGCAAAATATTTGCAGTGATTTTGTCCTTACAAAATGTTAGTAAACGTACCCCGTAATAAGTATTATGGGACTTTGGCGTACATTCGGGTGTGGGAAGTTTGAGTTATTGACATAATAAGCAATATGTGGTTGTGGAGGACTTGAGGTATGGGAAGTTGGAGTTGTTAATAAACAGAACGTTAGAAGCTTTTTAAGCTTGATATAGTTGGAAAGGAAAAGTGAATTTATGAAAGTATTAATTGTTGTAGATATGCAAAATGATTTTATTGACGGTGCACTTGGCACGAAAGAAGCGGTTGCTATTGTACCTAACGTTATTGAGACAATTAAGGGCTTTGAAGGAACGATTTTATACACGAAAGACACACATTTTGATGATTACATGGATACGCAGGAAGGAAAAAATCTGCCGGTGCCACATTGCATCAAAGGAACCGACGGTTGGAATCTGGCAGAGGATATCGAGACGGTGAAATGCCCACAGGACAAAGTGTTCGAGAAGATGACCTTCGGCTCCAAAGAGTTGGGAGACTATTTACAGAGACTGGCTATTGAGGAAGACATTGAAGAAATTACGTTGGTGGGGCTGTGTACGGATATTTGTGTTATTTCCAATGCATTGCTCGTTAAAGCGTATTTACCGGAAGTACCGGTTGCTGTATTGCAGGATTGCTGCGCCGGTGTCACGCCTGAAAGCCATAAGAATGCTTTAGAAGCAATGAAGATGTGCCAGATCGAAGTGCGGTAATACAAAAAATACCACCATGTCATCTCCGACTGGTGGTATCCTCCCTAGGTTCTGGCCATTCCTTTAACTTGTCGCTTTCTTCTTTAAGTTTCTTCTCTTCTGCCTCAAAGTCTTCTATTGTCCAATCCGGATGGTGTTCCACGATATCTAAATAACATTTTACTTTGTTTCCCGCCATGATATTCCACACTCCTTCCCAAACTTATTCAATGCCAATTCATATGCTTCCTCAACAAAAAATATACTATCTTAAACAATACTTGTCAATTTTAGTGTTTGGCTGATGGTATTTAATCCCAAATTATTTCAGGTTTAGGCTGTTCTGTTTTTGGCACCGTTCCAATTTTAGACTACTGTAGAGATGCAATCCTATAACCCATATTTAGCCCTTATTTCACCTGAAACATCTGTTGCATTTTTGTACATTTCTCTTGCCGTATGTTGACGAGATTTTTCTAGTTTCGCTAACAACTCTTGTTCTGTTAAGAGTGTATAAGGACTTTTTATGCTATTTGTCGATTCTAAAGGAAATTTAGCTAAATCAGAATCTGCTGTTGTCTGAACTGTAGTGGTCATTTTTTGTTCTTCCTATCATGCTTTATATATATTATAAAGGTGATTTGTGTTCAAAGCAATGAAAAAAGAGTGGCGAATTATCAGAAATTGAGACGATATTTGGAATGAAATAGAATAGGAAAAAAGAGGTTATAATTCTATGAAATGCTATAATTTACGGGAAAATGTTGATTTTCAAACAAACTTGAGGTATTATATTGAAAGGAGATTACTTCGTGAAATCCGAAATAATAAACAGGAGGTTGCAAAAGATGATAGTAATGAATATAGAAATGGATAATTTTATGTCATTCAATAACTTTGCTATGAATTTGTCATATCCTAAGAAAATTGTCAATTCAAGCATTGAGAATGAATTTTTGACCGGTTTTACGAATTTCAGGTACAAAAAAGTGAACATCTTGATGGGCGCAAACGCAACCGGAAAAACTTCATTTGGCAAAATGTTAATGAATATATTCCATTTCATGGATAAAAAGCAATATACTAGAATTGCCGGACTTATTTCCGATAAAACGAAAGAGGCAGCCTTTTGTATTGATTTTGTGGCAAATATGAAGTATTTATTTAGGGTAAATACAGTCATTTCTCCTCCAGAGGAGGGGCAGAAGCTTACCGGGAAAAATATTGATGTATCTGTCCGCTCCGTGGAAATTCAGAAGAAAGACAGTTATGAAAGTTGCTTGAAGCGTTTGTTGGAAACAAAACAGAAAAAGTATGACAACTACATAGAGGAGCTTGAAAAGGTGACAGGGTTAAGCTGGACATTTGCCTATCCGGAAGACGATAGCGCAGTGGAATTATTCAGCGCTCCAAAAGATTCCGGTACTTTTATTAGAATATTAGACTTTATATTACGCGCACTGGATCCTTCCATTGTTGCGGTGTATCGATTATCAGAGGTTGAAGGAGCATATGCAATTCGTACCAAAAATAATGTGGCGATTATTCAGGATGGTCAAATTCCGGATATAGGGTGGCTTTCCAGTGGTACAAAATCGGGGATAGCGATTGCGGTTATGATTGCAGATATGATAGAGAAGAAGTGTGATTTTTTCTACTGCGATGAGAAATTTTCGTATATACATAGCGATATTGAAAAAGCACTTTTATCAGTAATGATTGAACTTTTGGGTGCAGATACACAGTTGTTTTTTACAACACACAATACAGATATTTTGGATATGCAGCTTCCAAAGCATTCATATACCTTTATGAAAAAAGAGGTATACGAAGAAGATTGCAAGATTGAATGTATCAACGCAGGTGAAATCTTGAAGAGGAGCACCGATTCATTAAAATCAGCAGTAGAAAATGATCTTTTTTCATCGGCACCGGCAACGGATTTGATTTACGATATATTGGATATTTAGGAGAGGTGATATTCGGTAATGGCAGATAAAAACTATGTATATTATGTTGAGGGACAATGCGAGGAAAAGCTGTTAAAGATATTAAAGACAGATATGCGTCTGATCCGCCCCGGAAAAGTTATAAAACGCAATGTAATACAGGATAAATTAAGACCGGCACAATTGAAGACTTTGAAAAAGGGGACGACAGCAGTATTAGTTTTTGACACAGATACAGACAACACGGACATTTTATTTGAAAATATCGAATTACTCAAACGAGAAACTGCTATTTCTAAGGTGCTATGCATCACACAGGTTGAAAATCTGGAAGATGAAATCGTTAGAAGCTGTAATGTAAATACGGCAAAGGAGTTGACCAACAGCAAGTCAACCAGCAGTTTTAAAAGCGATTTTATCAGAGCATCTAATTTAAAAGGCACATTAGAAAATCATGATTTTTGTTTTCAAGACTTATGGAACAAATCTACGACAAAGAAGCAATATCATGGCATACTAAACGAAGCAGATCAAATAAGACTAAAAAAATAATAAATTGCCTCTGGCAATATTGTGCAATCCTGGGTTTTAGTCACACGGAAACAATGTGGCTCTCGTTTGAAGAGTATCAAGAATTGTATCAAGCATATATGAGGCTGTTTGATGTTGAGAATATGTTACATAAAACCAGGCAAACCTATGAGCATTTGATAAAAGCAGAAAATGAGATAGAAAAGCCTATAGATTTTGATTTTTAGCGATATAATAGGGGATTTTTTGTTGTAAATAAGGATGTTTTGGATTATAATATTAGTATAATAATAATTGTTGTAGGAACGGGGGATGATTATGTATTATACGGCTATGCCAGCGGGTGTTGCGATTATAGGGACCATATATTTAATTTTTAAGTATTGCAAATATGGCAAGGATATATTTTTGGGATTAGCATTTTCGGCTTTTGGTTTTTTCGTCAAAGTGTTTATAAACACATTTTGCGGATATTGTGTCATGGCAATGGGTATGACCTTGGTTGTATTGACATTGATGCAAATGGTTATCCATCACAAACAGGATGTTGAGCAGCCGACTGCATATCAGAAGTTATGTCGAGAAATGGACGAAGAGAGGGAAAATGAATATATGGACAGATTGGAGAACTGGTCAAAACTTGAAAAATAGCCAGGTGAAAATAGAAATATAAAGAAAAGCGATTAGGAGACTGTAAAAGGTCTCCTTTTTGATTGGAGGAATTTATGGCAAATAAAGCAAAGATTGGGGCATCAATTGTATTAGACGGGGAAAAAGAGTTTAAAAGTGCAGTGACAGCGTGTAATAAAAAATTAGCTACAATGAGATCTGAATTGGGTCTTGTTAAGGAAAAATATGCAGAGAATGCCAATAGTTTGACTGCTTTGCAAGATAAGCATAAGGTGCTGTCTAATATTTTGAATAGCTTAAGGCAAATCGTGCAGTACAGCAGAATGAAAAATATATGCATGAGGCGGAAAACGCTACTGATGCTAAAGTACGATACAAGGGAAAAGTAGGTCACGTAAACAAGAAGTTTATAGAATAAAAAGGTATAATAAAAAGGGCTTGCTACTGTCCGAGAGAGACTGGTGGTATCCTATATAAGTTTTGGCCATTCCTTTAACTTGTCACTTTCTTCTTTAAGTTTCTTCTCTTCCTCAGCAAAAAAATATACTATCTTAAACAATACTTGTCAATTTTAGTGTCTGGCTGGTGGTATTTAATCCCAAATTATTTCAGGTTTAGGCATCTCTTCCGGAATCTTTGTTCCATATTTTTTAATTGTATAATCAAAGTCATCTTCGACACATTTTAACAGTTCTTCTGCATAGGCATCCTGATCAAAATCCATTGCAGACGGAAAATTTGGTGAATATTTAAAATGTTTTACAAACGTTATTCTTGCTTCTCTAAGTTTCTTTGTCATTTTACAATCTCCTTATAAGCATCATACAACTCTCGTGTATCCCAATTTACTGCCTGGCCACATATTGCTATTTTGCCAATAAAATAATAACAATATGTGGATCGGCCAGTAACCTCCGATATGGGAAGTAGTTAGTAATTATAACATAATATTTTATCAATCTGTGGGTTGGAATGCAATGCCTTCAACCCAATGTAATTTTAGCATGATTTTTTATCAATTTGTGGGTTGAAGGCATAGAAGTTGCGTGAGTCTCGTTCATCCTGTACTTTGCGGAGCGCTTCACCAAAGCGCTGAAAATGAACAATTTCACGTTCTCTTAAAAAGCGAATCGGATCTGCAATCTCTGGGTCCTTCACAAGACGGAGAATATTGTCGTAAGTTAAGCGTGCTTTTTGTTCAGCAGCCATATCTTCGTAAAGATCTGTGATTGTATCGCCGGTGCTCTGGAACTGGCTGGCACTGAAAGGCTCGCCGCTTGCGGCCTGTGGCCAAATGGCTAAGGTGTGATCGATATAATATTTGTCAAATCCAGAAGCCTTGATTTCTTCCGGGGTAAGATTCCTGGTTAATTGGCAGATGATGGTTGCAACCATCTCTAAGTGGGCCAATTCCTCGGTGCCGATGTCAGTCAACGTTCCGGCCGCAATGCGGTTTTCCATGGAATAACGCTGTGACAGATATCGCATGGAAGCACCAATTTCGCCGTCAGGACCACCATACTCGGATAGTAGCAATTGCCCCAAAATGCCTAAAATACGGCATTTGTTATATAGATATTATATCATAATAGTTGTGCATGATTTCTGCGCATAATGGAGTTTCGGAGAAACTCCTAAGATGAGCACTGTGTGCTCATTATATCATCAGACAGAAATGCAGAAAACTGTTGTTTCTCACGATTCCATTCAAAATGATCAAATATTTTTCGTATAGCGGTGGCTTTTTGCTCTGTGGTAACAGATTCATCTTGAATCAATCGGATTATTTCCCCAAAATCAACTTTCTTGCGATTTTGTTTTGGAGCGATAGGTGTTTCTAAGGTAGCTAGCTTGGCTTCCAGTTCGTTCTGTCGTGCCATGATCAATTGTTTATTTTCTCGGTATTCATCGAGTGTGTCTACTCCGTTTCGGTATGCTTCTTTTACGCGCTTGAGTTTTACGCTCAAGCTGTCAAGTTCGGATTGCGTACGCTTCACCTCAAGGTCATCCGTTTCCGTTCCGGCTTGCTCGCTGTATATATAGTAAAAATCGGAGGCGGCAAGGGACTGTAGTGCAGATAAAACTTCTTGGATCGCTTTGGTTTCTGTGATACTGCTGGTGGAACGACACACTCCTTTAGCATGCTTCCAGCAATTAAAAAAATGCACATCACGGTGATAGCCTAAATTGGATCCGCATTCGGAACAGGCTATCATGCCTGACAGCCAATGCCCGGCAGTAACGGAAGTTCGTTTGCGGCCAAATCCACCATGTTTTCTTGCCTTGCAGCGCTTGGCTTGTGCCAATCCCCATTGCTCATCTGTAATGATCGGCTCATGCTTTCCGTCAACTATGATAACTTCATCCTCATTTTTGCGCTGGTGATTGTTTCTGTCGTAATAGTTCCAACGGATCTTCCCGATATAAAAGGGGTTATCCAAGATGTATGCGACTGTTTTTAACTCAAATTTGCTACCCCTGTTGCTACGATAACCGAGAGCATTGAGCTTGGCAGCGATGTCAGCCATTGCCATATCATCTTTCGTGTACATATCATATATGTACTTAACGATGTCTGCTTTAGGTGGGTCTATTTCGGGTATGCAGCCTTTCTTTTTGATGTAACCTAGTGGCGCATTGCTGTTGTAACCGCCTCGCAGAGCATTTTCTGTCATTCCACGATGAACTTCACCGGAAAGGTTATATAAATAAAATTCGTCCGACCATTCGATCACCATCTCGATCAAACGTCCATACATACCTTCGATAATTGGCTCTGATACACTCTGGACATCTACATTGCATTTCTTGCGCAAGATTGATTTGTAATAGGTCGATTCGTCAATGTTGCGGGCGAATCGTGAGAATTTCCATACCAGCACAACATCATATGGATGTGATTTCTCCTTGCAGGTGGCGATCATTTCCTGAAATGCCGGGCGTTTACTGGCATTTTTGCCGGAAATGCCATGCTCTTCTACGTATATTTTGGAGATAAGCATATTGTTTCTAGCTGCATATTCTTTGATTTCACGGATCTGACTATCCGGGGACAGTTCTTCTTGTTTGTCAGTGGATACACGCACATAGGCGCAGGCTGTTTTTATCATATTCACACACTCCTTTGGTATAATTTATAAAAATGTGTATAAAAATAACACATCTTTGCAAAATGTGCCTGTGTGTGATACAATAAGCTTGCTTAGGGCGTGTTTGTATCACCAGACACGTGTTGACTGCCTCTGGTCGTTGACCGGGGGCAGTTGACTTTTACAGCAGATTTGCTATAATACACTTAACAAGAGAGCCAAACGCTAGGTGCAGACTAGCCGCCGGCATAAATAAGAAGAAAAAAGTAACGCCTTACTTTGTCGAAGCTGGGGCGTTACTTTTTGCGTATAAGCGATATAACAAGAGTAATCACTGCGCAAAGCATAATCACAAAAGTAAATAAATCACTGTATGTAACCATTGGCATCAGCCCCTTTCGTAAAGTCCGGTGGCTGTCGTAGCACCCTTTGGCTCCCCAGTTAAATGTACATTATTATGTTAATCAATAAAAAACTCCGGGTCCGAAGGACGCCGGAGTACGTTCCAAATCACTCCGGAATATCAGAATTAAAGTAACTCGCTTTTCTTTTTGTCAAATTCTTCTTGCGTGATTGCTCCAGAATCTAATAATTCCTTATACTCTTTAATAAGTTCAATGGTATTAGCATTATCGGATATAGTATCCTGTTGCTTTTTCTGTCGTTCGCGCAATTCCCTTTGTGCTTTTGCATTTATTGCTTTTTGCTGTTCGCTTTCTTCCTTGCTTTTGCCGCAACCGCAATTGGTAACATAGTCGGCGTTTATTCTGTGGCAAAAATAGCATTACCAATCGCCATCATTCATGCTGTTTTTGCGATGCTCTGCAACGAAAGAATTAGCTGCGCTAGAGAGCGGTGAATACTCTGATGATTCGTATTCGGAATGATGGTATACTGTTGGTTTGGATAAAGCAACAAGAAGAGCGATGAGCCCGAAAAAGAATCCCCACCAGAACCAATTTTCATCATATCCTTTATTTTCAACGATTTTGTTTGTTGCAAATCCCCAAATGGCGCCTTGAACCGCCCATATAATTAGATAGATCATTTTGTACCTCCTAGATTTTCATAATTTGTTGTGATGTGCTGTCAATTCGATGTCGTTGACGTTAATGTTTGCAGTTTCGAAGTCGTGATTAAGTATGTGTCTTAATTCGTGTTGATAGGCCTGTAGCCGTTTTTCGTGGGAAATTCTTGCATTGAGAAAAATGCTATAACTGCCATCTTCATTGACCGTTACTGATGCAGGTACAGAATTTCCAAAGTCGATTAGAAAACTATTAATATCATCGTATATTTGCGTCACCCCCTTAGTCTATAATTATGAATTACCCTGCTCTTTACGTTTTAATGCCATTAACATGCTATGCACAGTTTGCAGATCTTCGGGATCTGCGTCTCTGGCTGCGTCGAAGAGTAAGGATAGTTCTTTGTTGTCGTAAATCTCTTGAGCAATTTTGCTTGTTTCGGGATTGAGATAGTAATCATCTGTATTACTGGCAGATTTTTCTTCTAGCAAGTCGGATTTCATAATATGAAAATAATCTGCAAGCAATTGTACCTTATCCATACGTGGAAGTTTTGCACCTGTACACCAATTTGATACGGTTGAAGAACTCAATCCTAAATCGCGCATAAGATCCATTTGGTTTTTGCCTTGCGATGTCATATAGTGTTTAAGGTTTTTTGCAAAAATTTTTTTATATTCGTCTTCTGCCATATGATACAACCTCCTTATAAGATACTAATACCATAAAAGCGAGAAAAATGCAACAAAAAGTAAAAAAAATCTCGCAAAAAGGGTTGACATCTCGCTATTAGCGAGATATAATGTATTTGGAAAGGAGGAAAACGATGGCTAATAAAAAGAAGAAAGACAAAAAGAAAAGAAAAAAGCTATCAACTTATGAGATATTAAGTCTTATAATAGAAGCGGTCGGAGTACTCGCAACACTCATTGCTTTATTAAAAGACTAAGTTGATAGCTAGGGTGGGAGGGGCGAAAGCCCCAACCACTTGAAGTATAGCACATCGTATATAATAATACAATGAAAAGCAGTGATAAGATTAGACACACATTGACTGTAATTCTCTGTTTAGCAACTATTGTGGGTGTTAAAATGGGGATGCCTATTCCGGTAAAGATATGTATGGGATTTTTAGCAGTAGTGTTACTGGTGATGATTCTGTATAAGCTAATGAGTAGAGATTAGGTAAGAAGGCTGACCTATCGGCTACACGGGGAGAAAGGAAAGATGGAAGTGTTACAAATTAGTTTGGCGGCGGCAAGGGTTAATGCAGAAATGACACAGGAACAAGTGGCAGAAAAAATGCAAGTCGATAGATCTACTGTTAGAAGATGGGAAAAGGGAGATAAAATTCCTGGATATGATGAATCGAAAAAATTATCGGCTATATATAATATACCATTAGACTATATTTTTTTTGGGAAAAAATCTCGCTAAAAGCGAGAGTTGGCGCTGATTGACAAACCTCGGTACTAATGTACCGAGATAACCTCGGTATTTTTTGTATGATATTGCCATCAAAACGAAAGGAAAGAAATTGTATGGTAACAACAATAAGATTGCCGGAAGAATTACATAGCAAGTTAAAAAGGAATGCAAAGAAGCAAGGGATGACATTCAATGGATATGTATTAAGCATATTGTGGAAAAGCGTGCAGACAATGTGCCATAACGACACAATACAGTTTTGATGATACAAACACGCCCTAAGCAAGTGTGTGAATTTGGGAAGGAGGGGAAACAATGCGAAAAGATGGTGAAAAATATAGAGAACAAACAACGCTCCGATTCCCTGTAGCTTTGAAAAAGCAATTACAGGAGGAAGCAGAGCGTAAAGGGATAAGTTTGAATAGTTATATTTTGTTGCTTATTGATAAAGTGCATCGGTGTCAACAGGAATAGAACCATGTTCCTTTTCGTACTGTTCAACAAAGCCCTTTAAGATGTGCACGGCCTCTTGGTTGTACGAACGGCTTTCTTTCTTTGCAATAAACTTTAGTTTTAAATAAAGTTCGTCTTCCATACGAAGACCACGCATGGGTACAGCAGATGGCATAATTATCAGTCCTTTCTATAAGTGATAGCACTATATTATCAGATTGAATACAAGAAAAATATATTCACATTGTTGACAAAGTGTATACACTATGATATTTTTGTGGTGTCAGCAAAGTGAATACACCAAAGGAGGTAGTCATGCAATTGTTAATTAGAACGCCAGCAGAGACAAAGGAGTTTTTGCAAAAGGAAGCTCAAAAAATCGGGATCACCATGAATGCATTGGTATTGGTGATTTTACAGAATTGGATTCAAGAAAAAAAGAAATAGCAGTGTCGGGTTTCGACACAACTGGTGACACAAACACGCCCTAAGCAAGTGTGAGCGAATGAGAGAGGAGGGAAACAATGGACAACTGGCATAAGACAGACATAAAGTTGCGTCTTGATCTGATGGTAGACGGGGAAGGTCTTTTAGATCGGGTCGTAAAATTGAAAAATGCAGCAAATGAAGTTGCTGTGCTGGCAACCGGAATAGAAAGGTATTTGACATTGCAACAGCCGGACTTAGCAGAACAAAATCCGGCTGCGTCCGGAGACAATAAAGAAAGCTAGTTTTTCTTTATTATCTCCACAGCTTCATCAAGCTTATGTACGATGTCGGCACCGAGATTATAAAGGACATCGATGGTTTCTAAATCAATATCAGCTTGATTTAAGGCTTCTTTGTAGTTATCTTCAAAATCATGTGATATTTGAATGATTTGCAAAGCTAATGGATTCATAATGATTTATTACTCCTTTCGTATAACTCGGCTCCTGCATGAGCCTGTTATTTAAGGTTAACATAAGGCGTTATGATTCAACAAATTCCGCTCGCTTATAGAATGGAGGAAAACAATGCAAGATGTTACATCTTTTTCTAATCGCAAGTTGTCAGAAGAGGAATTTTCCAATAAATACTGGATGAAGGGAAAATACAAATATCAATATTATACAGTAGGGATAGAGGATGCAAACAAATTCTGCTTACCTATGGAAAGGAGGGGAACAATGCGAGACGATACATCATTTTCTGATCGCAAGTTGTCAGAAAAGGAATTTTCTGACAAATACTGGATGAAGGGAAAAGTCAAATATCAATATCATACAGCAGGGATAGAAGATGCAAGAGACGAAAGAGAGCAGCTTGTATTTAATAATGTCCGTGCATTGTATGATCTGTATAATGATCTGCTGGTAAACAATGTATATCGCACACAGACAGAGATTAGACAGATGAGAACAAAAATTAATAAGTACACGAGACTGGTTGTTGCAATTTTTTTGTTAGTAATCAATTTGATCATATTAGGACTTAGATAGGAGAAAAGCAAACCATGAAAAAATTGTTCATTAGCCAACCTATGAACGGCAAGACGAAAGAGGAGATTCTTGCAGTAAGGGAGGGGATGCCGCATTGAGTATATGTGTGCTCGATACTATGGCATTATGGCGCTCGTTATTGAAACGAATTGCAGAAACGAAAAATGATGTATGGTCTGGTGATACAAACACGCCCTAAGCAAGCATAAGACAACCAGATCACTTCATATATTGTCACAATTTTGGAGGTGATTCTATGTGTAGAATATTAATTAAAAAAGCCGGCAAATTTGTCGATTTTGAAACATTAACATCAGAGGAAAAAGATACAGTGCGTTGTATTGTGACTGGTAAGTTAGCAGATACGCTCATGCTTCAGCTTGGATACAAGAGAGTTGCGAAGCAGCGAAAAGAGAAAGCGGGATAATACAAATTGCTGAGCTATCGGCATGACGGGCAAACTCCCACCCTATTTTGATCCCCCGGCGTTTAGCCTGCCGGGGGGATTAGAGAACAAGAAAGGAGAACCTTATGACAGTACAGAGAGCGACTACGTTAGACAGCCATAAAGAATGCAGATTGTGCGGTAAGATCTATTCACTGCGGCATGACAAAAAGTTTTGTCCGTGTGGCGGATTTATCTATACGATTAGTCAGGTGTATCAGCCAAAAGTAAAAAAAGAGCAGTAGACGAATCTACTGCCCCTATGATGAACCATACAAGTTACACCGTACAAATCTATTGTAACAAACATATGGTTCATCCGTCAATAAATCCACTGACGGATATTTTGTTAGGGGGATTTATGTGGAAAGACGAATATCGGGTCAGTGATCCGTTTTTTATCGTGCATTGTAAAAGTTGTGGAAAAAAGTATTGGAGTACCAGACGGAGCAATGCAGTGTGTAGCTTTTGTCACAGCGAAAATGTGTATACGGAGACACCGAAGCACACGATCGTCAAAGAAGGAGGGTAATAATGTACACCATATGTGTTGCAGCATTAAAGGGTGGCGTAGGTAAGACAACGACCGCCACCAATATAGCATATTTGTTAAGCAAAAGTAACAGGGTATTATTTGCAGATGCCGATTGTCAAGGCGATTCGTCAAAAGTGTTTGGAGCGTATTCTGCATCGTTTGGCGGCATGGCAAAGCTGATGCAGAATGGCATATCTGTATCTGATGATATTACCGTAGATGATTACTGCAGAACACCAAAGTCTGGCAGTTTAACAGTGCTTCCGGCGAATGAGTGGCTGCAGAAAACGAATGCAGAACTCATGCTCGAAAGAAAGATGAATCAGATCAACATATTGCAGAAAGCATTGGATTCTGTGCAAGAAGATTATGATTACTGCGTGATTGATTGTGGACTACAACTGGATCTGACAGTAGTTAATGCGATTATGGCATCAGATTTGGTGCTGTCACCGATGCGTCTTGGTGGATTTGAGCTTGCTGCACTGACACGTTTACAGGAACAACTCTATGATTTACGCAGGATACGTCCGGATATTAAATTGATGATTTTTGGAACTATGTTCCAGAACAATGCTTCGTCCCGCGAGGCAGAATGTCAGATGCGTAGTCATTTTGGACAATCATATATGCAAACTCATATACGCCATAGCACACCGTTGATGCGTCGGTCTTTTGGTGCAGGAACGATTACGCAAAGTTCTCCACGTTGCAACGCATCTAAGGACTACATAGCGCTGTTAGATGAACTGCTGGGAGGTGACTGGCGTGAATAAATTTAGCATTTTTGATGGGTTGAGTGCGGCGTCTGTTGCTGATGCAGATAATACGGATCGTGCCAGGTTAGCGCTTACAGACGTTCCGTATGACAAGATCTATCGCAATTCGGACAACTTTTATCCACAGAGTGAAATCAAAGAATTGGCTGCGAAAATCTTAATGGTTGGTTTGTTAGAGCCGATGACTGTTACCTTTAATCCATGCGAGCAGGGTGAGTACCGCCTCACAGATGGTGAACGCAGATATAACGCTATTGGGTATTTGCGCGAACAGGGGTATGAGGGATTTGATGTGGTGTCAGTCCGCATAAAGCCGGTAAAGAACGAACATGAGGAACGAATAACTCTGATTCTGGGTAACTCTTATCGTACAAAGGATATTGCTACGTTGATCAAAGAGGAGCAGGTGCTAAAGGAAGAATTGACCCGAATGAAAGCGGAGGGGATGTCTTTGAATGGCTACGATCTGCAAAAAGGCAGGATCAGAGATGTGATTGCGGACTTGATGAACGTGTCAAAGACTAAAGTGGCAGAGCTGGAAGCGATAGCGAAACATTTACGCCCGGAACTTATGAAGAAGTTAGAAAATGGTGAGATAAAGCAGTCTACGGCATACAAGCTATCCAAATTGACGCCAGAGGAACAGGCGAATTATGTGGACAAGCCTAAGGTAGAAAAAGCAAAACCACAGGCGCAGTCGGATGTGCCCAATGCAACCAAACAGCAGGAATGTGCGAATAGAAAACAACCGGGAGAATCAAAGAAGGAACAGATCTATATTCCGTCACTGTCTCAATATATTCTGCGGACAGAGGGGTGTTCTGTTGCTGATTTTCTCCGTCGCTATTTACCGGATGATGTCGATGTGACAGTCTTAGCAGATGCATTGTTGCTGCTGGCGCATAACTATCAACGAGATATCGTGCAGCAACGCATGGTAGATTGCACGGGGGAGTATAAGAATGCGGATAGTTAAGATATGTGGGAAGTTGTCTAATCCACCGCCAAGCGGCAGAAGAGAAGGAGGCAGATCATTGCGCAGAGATGATAAAGACATTAAAAGTATGAATCGGTACGAATACCGAGAACTGAAAAACTTTTGCTACCAATACCCATGGTGGCACAAACAATTGGAGGAATTAAATGAGAATCTAGGGGTGTCAGCTAGCAGTTATGATGATGTTCCTACGGCGAAATCCATGGATTCTGCCGTAGAACGCAAAGCACTGCGCATGGTGCAACTTAACGAGAAGATCAACATGGTCGAGTTGGCGGCGCAAAGTGTTAGTAAGGATTTGGCATTTTACATATTGGAATATTGCACGAATCCGGGGATGTCTTTTGCCAGATTGGACGCATTATATGGCGTACCGTGTTCCGAGGCTACGTTTTATCGCCACAGGACAGATTTTTTTCGAGCATTGCGGGACATTCGAAATGACTATAAGACACATGGTTGTTCTCGTTTTGGGCGGCAAAACTGGAACCGGAAGCGCGAACCATGGAATAAGGGAAGGAGCAAATAATGAGATTTCCAAAGACAAAAAGAGATTTTGAGATAGATGTAATGAAGGCGTATTGCGACGGATTTATGACTGCATGTAATCAGGACGTAGGGGATGTTCGATCGCAAATGCTCTCATGTGCCGGTGGTTTTTGCAAGGACAATGTTTTTCGATTTATTGGTAGAGATAATTTGCCGGATTTTGTGAAAAAACATTTTGGAATGTAAGCAGTGAGCGGTGATAATTGGTGGTTCGATTCCACCACGCTGCATTTATGCGACGCCTGATCAGCCGAGCATAAGTAGTACGCCTATAGTTCAGTGGGATGCTGTATCGTTTACGGGATGTGGTATCGTGCGTTTACGCTATAGGTTAGGGGTGCACTAGCGTCTATGGCAGGGGCAGTGTATGACTCTATGCATGGGGACTTGGACGATTTGTTTTATGGCAAGGCGGACTGGTTGCTTATGCGACCCTAGATGAATACATACAAGGAGGTTACAGCGCATGAGGAAGACTGGATTAGACAGTTTTCCGATAAATGTGGTGAATAATGACAATGTTGACAAATTGATTAAGGAATACGGATATGAGGGTCACGCATTTCTGATCGCTATTTGTCAGAAGATATTTGCAGGAGAGGGCTATTACGTCCAGTGGGATGAGCGAGTTTGTACAGACTTTGTGCTTTTTACTTTGCATAGAAATGCCAAGGTGATCAACAAAGTGTCAGACATAGTTAGCTTCTGCCTGAGGAGAGGAATTTTTTCGAGTGCGCAATTTGAAGAGCATGGAATCTTGACATCGAAAGATATTCAAGAGTTTTACATCCACGCAACCAAAAAGCGCAAACAAATTTTTTTGAAAAAAGAGTACCTCTTAGTTAAAGTCACCCATTTATCGGAAAAATACATAATTTTGGACGAAAAAGGAGACTCGGAGGAACAAAGTAAAGTTAAAGTAAATAATAATTATTTATGTATGGCGCAAACGCAAAGCGGATCGGATCGAGACAATGTGCAGGCGATTGATGAATCTATGAAACATCCTACTTTGCAACAGATTGAACAATATGTAGCACAGAAGTGCAGTAAGGTTAATCCGAAAGAATTTTTTGCGTATTACGATGCTAAAAATTGGAGAACCGCTCGAGGTAATCCTATTAGGGATTGGAAGGCGCAGATAGACATTTGGTCAGCGAGAAATACGACTTCCGGAACGCCGGTTAAACGTGTTTTGCAACCGATCCGTTCGAGAAATCAATTTCAACAGTTTAGCCAGAGAACGGTGACTGTCGAACAAATGAATGCTTTGGAACAGAGGATATTGGCACAGCAGACGGCTGGAGGTGATGACGATGAAGAAAAAAGCTAAGCCGGAAGGCTGTGTGCATCCGGATTGCTTTCATTGTCGTCTCCCGGATTGTAAATATAGTAAAACGGAAACATCGGACAGTGAATATCTGGTTCGAATGAATCGCTTTCGGAAGTTCCAGACATCATGTTTGGGTGGAAATGTTCGGGAGGCGCAAAAGACTTATCCGGAGTGCGTGGATAACTGTAGCGGAGTGATATTTGGAAAAAAAGAGGAGGAGACAGATGAGCAATAGACCTCAGATCACAGCAATTCTCTCACTGTCAATATTAAAACACATCTGCCCGAACAATGACCCCAGAATCTATTGGGCGAGAGAGGTAACTTTTGATTGGGCGACATCACATTCGGTCAGAGTTGATTTTATGAAATTTAAACCAGTGAACAATACTGTTTCTGGCATTGAAAAAGGTGACTTTTATTGTTATGAGGTTAAATCGTCTGTCGATGATTTTCATAGCAAGAATGGTCATAATTTTATTGGCGATTACAACTATTATGTAATGCCAGAAGAAGTGTACGAGAAGATCAAGCAAGAGATTCCTTGCCGGGTAGGCGTGTACGTACCAGCCGGAATGGCTTATCAAGGTGAGTGGTACGATCTTAAAGTAATCAAGAAAGCAAAGAGGCAAGACAGGAGTAGACCAGTGTCGGAAATGTTGCTGATGATGTTCCGTTCTGCAGCAAGGGAAAGGAGTAGTAATGGAGAGATTAACAAAGATTTATAAAGATGGAACGCACGGAATGAGTAGTAGTTATTGGAATTATGAAGATGACGAGAATATTATCTGCCCTTATTGTGGCAAAGAATATGAGCCATCTTACGAAGATACATATATAGGCGATGATCGTGTTGATTGCTATACCGAAGACACCAACACATACACTTGCGAGAAATGTGGCAAGAAATTCACAATGTATGGTTATGAAGCCGGGTGGAAGTATCGCACTGAAACAATTGACGGAGAAGCAACAAAAGAAGAGGTTGAAGATTTACAAAATTAAGAAAGGAGCAGGAATGGATATTAGAAATTTATATAAGGCGAAAAGTGCTCGCAATGGAGAGTGGTGCATAGGAAGCTTACTGCAGCGTAAAGATGAGTATTACATATGCCCACTTTCTGGTATATATACGGTCGAATTTAGCAATGAAGAGGATCTATATGAATTTGGTGGCTTTGTGCTGGTGGATAAAGACACAATTTGCCGATGCACTGGTCTGGTGGGTAAAAAAGATGGAAATATTATTTATGAGAATGATGTTATAAAATATCATTTTGGCAATGCATATGCACAAATCAGATATGGAGCGTATCAAAGCTGCTTTGATAGTAAAAAAACAGAGCATATAGGATTTTATGTGGATTGGCCAGAGAGCAGGAATTATCGAAAAGATTTAGGATATTGGATAAATATGGTTAATGCAGAGGTTGTTGGAAACGTTTTTGATAATCCGGAATTGTTAGAAGGAGGCGAATAAGATGGAATTAGAATTAGATGAAGTAATTGAAAATTTGGAATATCTCGTTTCGGATAGTTGCACAGACACGCAGTTTGATTACGTTGAAGAAATAGAGATTGCAACCAAGTCATTTAAAAAGCAGATTCCCAAAAAAGTGCAGGAAAAACATATTGACGAATATATATGTCCTTCCTGTGGAGAAGAAAACAGTGGATGCGATGAAGGGAAGATAACAGATAGATACTGCCCGAAGTGTGGGCAGAGATTGGGGGTTAAGAATGAGATCGATTGATATGGCAATACATGACCTAAAAGGAGAGTATGCAAGCGACTATAATAAGCAACTGGCTGAGTGGCTAGAAGAACTGAAAGAATTGCGTTCATACAAGAAAAAAATGGAAATGCAGTATCTGGACGATATTAGCAACCCATTGGAACCATTAAAACTGACATCAGCATTAGAAAGTGAAATATTTAAGTACAATTACAGAAAAAAGCATACGCCACAGGATATCAATGTTCTTGATTTTACAGTTATACATGCCTTGAAGCATTGCTTGGAAGAACAGTTAAAAGAAAGCGAGGGAGTAACAAATGGAAGTAAATAAAATAAAAAAGTCGCATGAGAAATCTTTTTTTGAATGGTGCGAAGTTAAAAGTCCGTTTTTTCGTGAAGCAATACAAATGCATACATCTGTTCGCGGTGAGGAATGTGCGGTGTTACAGGTCATGGTGTTTGGCGAACCAAATAGTCCTAGAGCAATAATAGAATTTGTTAAATGTGAAGATTATAAGCAGTCGGTGTCGGATTTCGACACCGAAAAGAATGGGGATCTCGAGAAACTTATTGGCATAAAATTGCAGGAACTTTCAAAAATAATATTGGCATACAAAGACAGTGCGGAGAAATCGGTGTCGGATTCCGACACACAAAACTAAATTGCAAAAAGATGAGAGAAACACGAAGCAATTATGTGATATATTGATAGTGTCGAAGATTAGGGAAGTCGATGGCTTGATGCAGATCAAACCAGTTGACTTCCTTTTTGTTTGCAGGAGGTGATAATGAATTGAACTCGGTGCAGCCAATCCGTGACATGGAGCTGGTTAATGACATTGCGGATTATTTGAAGGGGAGAAGCGAAAGAGATTATATGATGTTCCTCTTCGGGATCTATTCCGGATTGCGCATTAGCGATATTCTTAAACTACGAGTGCGAGATGTTAAGGGCAAAGACAGAATTACCTTGCGAGAGAAAAAGACTGGCAAGGAAAGGAGCTTCCCTATCAATGCGGCATTAAAGAGTAAGATCAAGAAATATGTAGCTGACAAGGAAGACTATGTGTATCTGTTTAGATCAAGACAGGGAAAGAACAGACCTATCAGCCGACAGCAGGCGTATAACATCATACGCAAGGCAGGCGAAGAGTTTGGCCTATATCAATTGGGAACACACACATTGAGAAAAACATTTGGTTATCATCTTTACCGGCAGACTAAGGATGCAGTGACAATTCAGAAGATATTAAATCATGCCAGTGTGGAGATAACGATGAGATATATTGGCGTGACACAGGACACGATGGATGCAGCAATGGATAAGTTGAGCTTTCGTGTTTAACCTTTTTTATTTTGCTTTTTCTGGTTAGTTTGTCATATTGAACTGGCGTAAAACTGACAGAGCAAAAATAGAGTTTCTTCTATTAGCAGCAAAAATAGAGTGAGTAAGACAGACTATTAACATATGTCAATCTGATGAGGAGGAGAGGATATGTTGAAATCTTGTTCAAGGTGTGGGCGTATCCATGCACGAGGAGATCCGTGTCCGGTAAAGTGTGCCAAAGTTGTAGAGAAACGAAACAAGGAGATTGTTCGTTTTCGAAACAGGCAGGTATGGAAACGGATGCGTGAGCATATTAAGGAGCGAGACAAGTTCCTATGTGTTTATTGTCTAAAAAAGTTGCAGGTGCTTAATGCAGAGGAATTGAGTGTACATCACATTGTTCCTTTGGAAGAGAACTTTGACCTTGCGTTGGAGGAAGAGAATCTGATCACGCTATGTCGAGAGCATCATGAACAGGCAGAAAAGGGTGTGCTTAATCGAGCAGAGTTAAAGATGATGATTTATGACTCCCCCCAGGGTGTCGACGCCCTAAAATAGGGAGCACCTTGGCACCGACAGCCTGCCGTAATGCATAAAATATTCCCACATCAGTTTTTTTGAGAGGAAGGAGGGGACGCAATGCCGACACCGCCTAAGCCGGTTAGTGTTTTAAGAACAGAGAAAAAGAGCCACCGAACGAAAGCAGAATTGGCTAAGCGTCAAGCTGGAGAAGAGAGCCTTTTGACAGGAAAGAAATTGAAAGAAGATGCCTTGGTCAAGCAGAATCCGCATGCGCATAAAGAATTCATACGAATGAAAGCCTTGCTTAAGGGCATTGACAAAGCGGACGATCTGTATGGAGCAACCATCAATCGTTATTGTATGCTGCGCGCGGAAGAGTTGGAGCTACTTGCTAAGTTACAAAGATTAGATCAGCAGATCAATGTCATCTATGACCGCTTAGGGGATTATAGGGATGCAGAATTCAGAGATTTATCAGCGTCGTTAGCGTCGCTCGAAAAAACTTATGCATCGCTCCAGCGAAGTGTACATACAAAACGCAAGATGCAGAGCGACATTGAGAGAGAAAATGTCATGACCATTGCGTCGGCATTACGCAGCATTCCCAAAAAGGTGGATGAGGATGCAGATCCTTTGAAGGAGATATTGAATGGACGAATTGGTTAAGCAGTCAAGGGCTGTGGAATATGCGCAGTGGTGCATCCAACCAAATAACGACAAAGTTCCGATCTATGTAAAGCGTCAGGCAATACAGTGGCTTGCAATAGCAGATGGCAAAAATGCGGAAGCATATGTGGATGTGGACACATTGGCGGTTGTTTCCGGTTTGCTGAAAATCATGGTGCATCCGGATCTGCACTGCAGCATGTATGAGGGACTGGAAGATTATGCATGGCTTTTGATCGTGGCTGCATTATGCACGATGTCGCAGGATGGAAGCAGATATTATCAAACAGTGTTGCTTGAGATTTCCAGAAAAAATTTCAAGACCTTTAATTCTGCGGTGATATTTATTCTACTGATGCTGACAGAACCGAAGTTTGGACGATTTTTCAGCGTAGCACCAGACCTGGCATTATCCAGCGAGCTTAAGATGGCAATCCGTAAAATAATCAAGAGTTCTCCGCTCTTATACAACGCAAACGGTAAAAAACATTTTGAACTGCTGCGAAGTGAGATCCGTTGTGATCTCACAGAGAGTACCTATGTGGCTCTCGCATATAGCAAGGATGGAATGGATGGTAAACAGGCGAATGCTTTTCTCGCAGATGAGGCGGGTGCTTTGGATGAGTATCCTGTAGAGGCGATGCGATCATCACAGTTAGTGTTGGTCAATAAATTAGGAATTATCATATCAACGCAGTACCCTAATGACAACAATGTGATGATCGATGAGATTGACATTGCAAAAAAAACATTAGATGGTCTGTTTGACATCAACAACACAAGGGTGTTTGCGTTATTGTATGAGCCGGACGATGCATTGCAAAAAGATGAGGTGTGGCAAAAAGATGATCGAGTGATCTATCAGGCTAACCCCGTGAGTGTGCATAACAAAACAGTGTATGATGATTTGCTTAAAAAACGCACGATGGCGATCTATTATGAGAATAAGCGTGAAAACTTCTTGTGCAAACACTGCAACATTCGGTACAAGGGACTTGGTGTGGAGGGCTATATTGATGTTAATAAAGTCAAGCGCTGCAAGATTCCGAAAGACGATGCGTTTTGGTGCGGCAAGCGTGTTTGGCTGGGACTTGATTTGTCGCAGTCCGATGATAATACAGCCGTTGCTATGGTCACGATGTACCATGATGAGATGTATGCAAGGGTATGGGGATTTATTCCGGAAGAGAAATTAGCGTTAAAGGAAAAGAAGGAGCATGTTGACTACCGCAAACTGATCCGGCAAGGCTGTTGCTTTGCTTGCGGTGGTGAGGTTATAGATTATGGATTTGTGGAAGAGTTTATCCTAAACTTGCCAAAGACCTATGGCGTGGAAATCGCACAGGTTGGATATGACCGCTATAATGCAATTTCCACGATCAATAAGTTGGAAGCAAACGGAATTGAATGTGTCCAGATTAAGCAGCACTCTTCGGTGTTGCATCCGGCAACAAAGTATTTGAAGGAACAAATATTGCAACAACTTTTTCATTACGAAGAAAATCTTATGTTGGAAATTAACTTTTCCAATGCGAGATGCGTTGAGGACACGAATAAAAATAAATATGTAAACAAGAAAAAATCCAATGGCAAAGTGGATATGGTTGTAGCACTTATTGATGCGGTGTATCTGGTGCAGCAAGAAGTTCTGTTTGGTAATGGATTTTTTGTTTATTACTAAGTGTCGGAATCCGACACCGGAAAGGATTATTATGGGATTGTTTTTTCATAGAGAAAACCGTGCTGATGATAACAAAGAAGTAAATGATGTAATTGACGAATCAGATCTTAGTGTGGCGTTGCTATCAGCAGTAGTGTCTAACACAAGCATAACGAGAGATCAGGCATTGCAATTACCGACAGTGGCGGCATGCATAAGCATTATTGCAGGGGTTATAGGGTCGCTGCCAATAAGGTTATATCGGCAGGAAGGGGATAAGACGGTTGTTCAAAATTCGGACAATCGTCTTTTTACATTGAACAGAGATACGGGTGATACATTAACCTTAACACAGTTTTGGCGAGCTATGATTAGTGACTATTATCTTGGCAGTGGTGGCTATGCATATATCCACCGAGAATATTCAATGCCTAGATCACTACATTATGTCAAGAAGTCCTGTGTCAGCATAATGCACAATGCAGATCACATTTATAAGGATTATACGGTTATGGTAGATGGACAGCGTTATCAACCGTTCGACTTTTTTAAGTTGCTTCGTAACACGGAAGACGGCTGGAAATCAAAACCGATAACAGAAGAAAACACTATTATTCTTGCCACAGCATATCGGGAGTATGTGCTTGAGCACTCTTTGGCTGTGAAGGGCGGGAATAAAAAGGGCTTTCTGACATCGGAGTTCCAGCTAACCAATGATCAGGTTTCGAAAGTTAAAAGAGCTTTTCGCAGGTTGTTTGGAACCGGGGAAGAAAATGCGATTGTACTTCCGAAGGGAACGAAGTTTCAAGAGTCATCCAACACATCTGTGGAGATGCAGTTGAATGAAAACAAGGAATCAAATGCAGAGGCTATAGCTGCGATATTCCATGTTCCGTATGGCATCATTGAGGGGCATGGAACGAAAGAGGACTTTGATACCTTGATCAAATTAGCTGTAATGCCGCTTGTCAACGACATTGAAGCGGAACTCAATCGAGTGTTTTTACTAGAAGAGGAAAAGACGAACTGTTACTTTGCAATAGACACAACGAAACTCATCAGAGGAAGCATTGAAGAGAGATACAACGCCTATAAGACAGCGTTAGAAGCTAACTTCTTACAAATTGATGAGGTTCGCAACATGGAAGACATGCCTCCTATGGGCATTGACTTTATAAAACTTGGATTGGATGCGGTGTTGTACAATCCAAAAACAAAGCAGGCGTATACACCGAATATCGACAAGATTTCAAGTGTAGATGGATCTGCTGGAAAGGAGGACGATCATGCAGGCGAAGGTCAGGGATAATAAGCTGCATATAAGCGGCTATGTAAATGTTCCGGGGCGCTTATCGTCACGCCCGGTCTATACGCCAAAACATGGCAAGGTCATGGAAACGATCGAGCAGAGAGCATTTACCAAAGCACTGGACAGAACGCACGATGTCAGGTTGTTATTAGATCACTTGGCAGACCGGGAATTGGCGAGTGTGGCTGCTGGCAATCTTACATTAAAAGAAGATCGAATTGGATTACGAGCGGAGACGGTCATTGATGACCCGGAAGTGGTGCAAAATGTTGATAAGCTGCGAGGCTGGTCTTTCCAGATGCTCAATGTTAAAGATCGCTTGGAACAGAGAGCGGATGGTTTACCGATCCGCCATGTTGAGGACTTTGACATGCCGGAAATATCGCTCATTTTGCACAAGAATCCAGTTTATGCTTCGACATCTATCGAATTGCGATCAGATGATGAGGCAGAAGTGGAATGGAGAGCGGTAGAGACATCGTTTGAAGTTTCTAAAGATACCGGACAGGGAATCGATTATACAGCTTTTGAAAACAGAATTAGTGAAGCAAGAATTGCCACAAGGTAGTTCTAAAAATAGAGGAATCCGAAAGGGTTCCTTTTTTGATGAAAGAAAAAAGGAGGAAACAAATGTATTTGAAACAGTTGAGAGAAAAGAGAAGTGCAAAGGTAAAGCGCATGCAGGAGATCCTTGCGGGGGCAAAGGGCGAAAACCGTGCTATGAGCGAGGAAGAGCAGAAAGAGTTTGATGAAGCTGAAGCGGAGATTGCTGATCTGGATAAGACGATCACTGCCGCAGAAAAGGCGAAAGAACTCGCACAGCAGGAAACGGATGAGAACAATCCGGAAGATGAAGATGAGGATGAGGTAAAGGATAAGAAAGACCAGGATGGTGAAAACCGTGCGGAAGATGACAGAAGAATATTTGCTGATTACATTAGAGGTGTTGTCACAGGGGAGAATCGTGCAGATATGACATTAGGCGAAAATGGCGCAGTGATTCCGACCACGATTGCTAATGAGATCATCAAAAAGATCAAGGATATTTCTCCGGTATACAATGATGCAGCGAAGTATAATGTCAAAGGCAATTTGTCTATTCCGTATGTTGATGAGGATGGAACATCTCTTGCGGTAGCGTATGCGGATGAATTTGCTGAGCTGGAAGGTTCAAAGGAAAAATTTGCCAGCATTGAATTGAGTGGCTTCTTGGCAGGCATATTAGCAAAGATCAGCAAGTCTTTGGTCAACAATTCTGACTTTGACATTGTCGCAGAAGTAACGACACAGATCGCGGAAGCGTTTGCGTTGTGGCTCGACCATGAAATGCTTATCGGCACACCGGGTAAGATTACAGGCACATCAACGGCAACCAAAAAAATTCAGTCAGAATCAGCCACGGTGATTTCTTTTGACGACATCATTAAGTTAAAGGATGCCGTTAAGTCAGCTCATCAGACGGGAGCATATTTTGTAATGAGAGACACGACGCTGACGGCGGTTCGCTTGCTCAAAGATAAAAACGGTCGTTATCTTGTTAATGATGATGTTACAGAAGAGGGCAGACCAACGATTCTTGGCAAGGCTGTTTATACATCCGATGCTATGCCGGAGATTGGTAAAGATGCAGAACCGATCATTTATGTGAATCCAAAAGTAGCGCTGGCGGTGAAGCTGACGGAAGATATGGAATTGCAGGTTCTGAAAGAAAAATATGCTACCCAGCATGTCATCGGGGTAGTAGGATGGGCGGAAGTCGATGCTAAAGTTAAGAATCAGCAGGCAATCGCAAAGCTCAAGATGGCGGCATCATAGGAGGGATTGCATGAAGGTAGGAGCAACGGTTAGCTTCTCCGGACCGAAGATTGCAATGGCACCGGGGGAGATCAAGGACATAACGGACAAGGCGTTAGTGGATGATCTCCTTCGTGCCGGCTATGTCAAGAAAGTTTCCGGAGGAAAAGTAAATGAAAGTAAGCGAACTGCAACCAAGTGATGTTCTTGGATATATGCGCCTGGATGAGGAAGGCGAGGAAGAATTACCGTTGTATCTGGATGCGGCGGTGCATTATGTATCATCTGCGTTAGGACTTCCAGTGTCTTCTGATGGAGTGGAAGATTGTCTGGATAATCATCCGGATATAACCATTGCAGTGCTGGCACTGTGTGGCGACATGTATGACAATCGCTCTGTATATGTGGATGGTGCGGTCATGAATCGCACAGTGGAGACGGTGCTTGCGATGTATAATGCGAATATCGGTTAGGATTAGGAGGTACTTTATGCAAGTAAATCCCGGGGAACTGAATAAGCGTATTGAGATCTATTGCATGGATTCCGAAGATGATGACGAAGAATTTCCTGTGCCCGTAAAAAAGACGGTACGGTCGACTTGGGCATCGTTCAAGCGAACATCCGGAACGGAGAAATTCAGATCCGGTAAGGATATGAGCGAAGTGCAGTGTAGATTTTTGGTGCGTCATACGGAGAAGAAACTCACTACTGACATGAAAATCTTGTATGACGGTGCGTTGTACGAGATTTTGTATATCAATGATTATGAGGATAGTCATAGATATGATGAAATATGGAGCAGAAAGGTGGAGTGATAGATGGGGCGGTTTGAATTTGATATTCCGGATGATTTATTTAAGGAGCTGGAAGATAGTTTTGACGATGTTGCACCGAAAATGATCGATGCGGCATTGCCCGTTTATCAAAAAGCGATGGAGCAATCTATCAAAGAATCTGTATCATCTGCTCCGGAAGCGGTCAAGAGACAAACATCTGGTTTGGTAAAATCCTTGACGGTCAGAAAGGCAAAACAGTCTGACACGAACGCATATATCGGAAACATTGTTTTTGCGGGAAAAGACCCAAAAGGTAGCCCCAATGTAGTTAAGGCAATGGGGTTGGAATACGGCAACAGCCATCAAATTCCGTCACCTTTTATGCAAAGAGCGGTCAATTCCTGCGAAAAAAATGTATTAGCAAAGATGGAAGAGGTATTTAACAGAGAGGTAAAGCAATGACAGTAACAGGGCAGTTAAAAAAGGCGTTAAAGAGTGTATGTTCCGAGGTTGCAAGGGACAAATATGAGGGAAAAAAAGATACCTACATTGTCTATAATGTAGCCACAGAACAAGCGGGGAATTATGTAGATGATTCGCCGCATAGCGAAACGGTATTTTTGCAAATACATTTATATATGCCGTCAAGTGTGGATTATACAACACTGCAGGATGCGGTAAAGAAAACCGTGTCTGACAATGGTTTTAGTTATCCACAAACTGCGCTAAACACTGTGGAAACTGACACGAACATCAGACATATTTGTCTGACCACAAACAAGGAAAAGGAGATTTAACTATATGGCAACAACAGGATTAAGTGGATTTGTCCACGCAGATTTTGATGAAGACAAAAAGACATATGCAAAGCCGGCTAAGTTGGCTGGAGCGATCGAATTTAAAGAAGCGCTTGATCGAAATGATGCGAAATTATACGCAGATAATGAGCTGAAAGATTCGGATACATCTGTAACTGGTGGAAAGGTCACATTATCGATCGACGATGATGATGACGAGATCTTTGCTCCAATTTTAGGCGAAGAAGTAACGTCGCTCTCTATTAAAAGCAAAGAGTATAAGGTGGTCAATTCTAAGACATCGGACAAGCCTAAATTTCAGGGATTTGGCTACATTGCAGCTAAAAACAATGGTAAGTATAAGGCAACTTTTTATCCAAAAGTGACCTTTGCCCGCAGCGATGAAGAGGCTAAGACAAAAGAGGATAAGACGGAATATACCAAGCCGGGTGTCGAGGGCACAATCTACCCAGTGGATGGTACTTATAAAGAAACTGTGATCACGGACACGGTAGAAGAGGCAGTGGCTGTCTTGAAAGCATTGTTTGGCGATACTACGGAGGCTACAGAATAGTAGCATGAACATAGTGTATAGGTGGGCAGGGGAAATCCCCTGCCTGTAATTGGAGGTAACCAATATGAGACTTTATGATTTGCCGATTGATGGCAATGTTTACACGGCATGCTGTGGGCTTCATGCTCTGGAACAGCTCCAGAATCAACATGGATCGTTGGATGTATTTGAGAAAAAGCTAATTGGTGATGCAAAGGAAAATGTGTCGCTTGACATAGCGACAGTGCGTAACACGGCGAGACTGTTTCTGGAAGATGGTGCGAAAGCCTCCGGATCAGAGTTGACGAAAAAGGACATAGAGAGCATCATAGACAATGCAGGCGGTGTATATGACCTGGCAGCAAATTTGTATGTGATATTCTCGAAGAGCATCGCTTCCAATGTCGATGAAAAAAACGAGGAGAGCCAGACGGAGACAGAGTAAATATTGACTTCGGCTGGCTGAAATATGTAAGTGTGGCCAGACTGGGTTTTAGTCACACGGAAACAATGTGGCTCTCGTTTGGAGAGTATCAAGAATTGTATCAAGCATATATGAGGCTGTTTGATGTTGAGAATATGTTACATAAAACCAGGCAAACCTATGAGCATTTGATAAAAGCAGAAAATGAGATAGAAAAGCCTATAGATTTTGATTTTTAGCGATATAATAGGGGATTTTTTGTTGTAAATAAGGATGTTTTGGATTATAATATTAGTATAATAATAATTGTTGTAGGAACGGGGGATGATTATGTATTATACGGCTATGCCAGCGGGTGTTGCGATTATAGGGACCATATATTTAATTTTTAAGTATTGCAAATATGGCAAGGATATATTTTTGGGATTAGCATTTTCGGCTTTTGGTTTTTTCGTCAAAGTGTTTATAAACACATTTTGCGGATATTGTGTCATGGCAATGGGTATGACCTTGGTTGTATTGACATTGATGCAAATGGTTATCCATCACAAACAGGATGTTGAGCAGCCGACTGCATATCAGAAGTTATGTCGAGAAATGGACGAAGAGAGGGAAAATGAATATATGGACAGATTGGAGAACTGGTCAAAACTTGAAAAATAGCCAGGTGAAAATAGAAATATAAAGAAAAGCGATTAGGAGACTGTAAAAGGTCTCCTTTTTGATTGGAGGAATTTATGGCAAATAAAGCAAAGATTGGGGCATCAATTGTATTAGACGGGGAAAAAGAGTTTAAAAGTGCAGTGACAGCGTGTAATAAAAAATTAGCTACAATGAGATCTGAATTGGGTCTTGTTAAGGAAAAATATGCAGAGAATGCCAATAGTTTGACTGCTTTGCAAGATAAGCATAAGGTGCTGTCTAATATTTTGAATATACAGAAATCCAAGCAGGAATCCGTACGCATAGGTTTAGAAAATGCGCAAAAAAGCCAACAGAAGGTGGCTGAAAGTTTAGGAAAGCTGAAATCAGAATATCAGCAGGCGCAGAAAAGCATGGACAAAATGAAAGCGTCTTGTTCCAGTACGGACAAAGAGATTGCAGAACAAGAAAAAAAGTTAAAAGAATTAGCGCAGGCGATAGAGAAAGGGGAACATAACTATGACAGTGCTTCTAAGAGAGTTGATTCGTGGAGAACACAGCTTAACCGGGCGCAAACACAAGTGCTTAAGGCAAATCGTGCAGTACAGCAGAACGAAAAATATATGCATGAGGCGGAAAACGCTACTGATCAGTGTGCAAAATCATTAGACCAATATGGAAAAAAGACAAAAAATGTTGTTGCAGAAACAAATACATTTAAGGATAGTTTACGTGCTAATTTGGCGAGTAATTTGATTGGCAAGGCAATTAGTAGCACCAAAACGGCAATTACTACAGTGGGGCAGGCATCTGTTGCCTCAGCAAAAAATGTTGGTCTATATGCTGACGATATGAATACACTTTCTACGCAGACAGGTGTAGCAACAGATACATTGCAGGAATTAAAATACATGGAAGATCTGGTAGATGTATCATTAGAACAGGTGACAGGATCCATGGCAAAAAATATTAAGTCAATGTCTAAGGCCAAAGCTGGAAGTGCTACATATGTGAAAGCATACGAACGGTTGGCTGTATCGGTCACGGATGCCAATGGTAATTTGCGCGACAGCGAGGATGTTTATTGGGATGTTATTGATGCTTTAGGAAATGTGGCGAACGAAACAGAGCGTAATAGCTTAGCGATGACCATTTTTGGCAAATCTGCACAGACATTAAATCCATTGATAGCACAAGGCAGTGCAGGAATTAACGAGTTAAAAAAAGAAGCACAGTCTGTCGGGGCGGTATTGTCGCAGGATACGCTAGATGCCATGAATGCAGTGAATGATCAATTTGATAGACTAAGTGCACAGTCTGATGCGCTTAAGCGAGAAATAGGGGTCGAATTAGCACCAAGTATTTTGTCTGCTGCGACAGAAATTGGAACAGCAATTCAAGAAAATAAGGAAGATTTAATCAATTTGGCATCGGGGGGCATAGATGTTGTAACGACTGGAATGACATGGATTATAGAGCATGCACAGGGGGTAGTAGCGGGTGTTACTGCTATAGGCGGAGCAATGCTTACTCTTAAGGCGGCCTCAAAGGCAATGGATGTAGTCGGAGGCATAAGCAGTATTGCATCTTTAGCAAATCCGATTGGTATTGCTGTGGTTGCTCTTGGTACACTTGCGACGGCTGTAGTTGCTTTGAAGACGGCAACCAGCAAAGAATCAGCGGAAGAGCGTAAAGAACGACAGGAATTTGATGCGACCGTAAGTGCTATGCGGCAAAAAAACGAAACTATCCAGCAGACAATAAAATCCTCCAAAGAAAAGATTCAATCATCAGAGTCAGAGGCATTTGCTACGGAACAACAAGCAAAACGATTGATGGAACTTAATAAAGTAGAGGATAAAAGCAAGGCGCAAAAAAACGAGATGAAGACACTTGTGCAGTCTCTATCTAGCCAGATTCCCGGAATTACAAAGTCGTACGACGAACAAACGGGAACGTTAAAAATGAGCAACAAGGAGATTGAAAAGCAGATAAAAAACTGGAAACAGTTATATTTGACACAAGCGCTGCAGGATGACTTAAAGGATATATACAAGGCGCAGTATGATGCGCAAAAAAACATTGAAAATGCGAATCAGGCAATCACTGATTCGCAGCAAAAAGTAACTGATGCATATAAAGAGGCAACGGAAGCTCAAAAGGCTTTGAATAAGGAGTACGAGGAAAATAAGAACAATCCGAACTATAACGAAAATTATAGCAAAACGTATCAGAATGCCTTATATAAAGAGCGTCAGTATCTTAAAACGAAGGAACAAGAGAAAGAGAATCGCAAGAAACTGCGTAACGAAATCAAGAAATATAATCAGACACTGTCGGATTGCAATCAAGAGGTAGACAGATGCCAAAAATATGCAAATAAATTAAATGCGGAACAAGAGAAGCAAAACAAATCATCCAAAGCGGCTGCTAAATCAACAAAAAAGGCTGCTGATCAGTATAGTGCTGTAGCAAAGGGCTTCCAAAAAGCGGAGCAGGATATAGCAAGTATAGGCGGCAAGACTTCTAAGAAGAGCAAACAGCAATTTGAACAAGCTGTTAAGGTCGCAAAGGAAACAGGAACTAAGATCCCGAAAGGACTTGCTAATGGTCTTAAGTCTGGTGCAAAATCTCCGGACGATGCAGTGAAGTCTATTAATAATGCAGTTGTAAATAACCTGACGAAATTAGCTAAAAAGGCAAGACAGTCAGGTGTGGCTATCCCAAAAGAAATAACGGATGGCATGAAGAATGGTACGATGAGCGTGTCAAAGGCAAGTAGGCTTATTAATGCACAGATTGATAAGCAGTCAAAGGCATCGCAAAAAAATATGGAAAAGGCATATCTTAAAGTGCCGAAAAATATGAAATCTGCCTTTGAGAAGGGTGGAGCAGATGCGTTGGATGCGATCCAAAAGTCTAAGGAGCAGATCAAAGCATTGGAGGAAGAGGCGGGCGTGTCTTCGGTCGATGGTTTGATTAAGGGGTTGAATGCAAACAAAGCAAGAGTAGTCAAAGCATACGAAGATCTTGGTAAGAGTGCGGACTCCGGATTCAGAAAGGCACTGAAGATTCATTCTCCCTCTCGTGTGATGGAAGAGGACGGTGAATACACTGGAGATGGTGTTGTAAAAGGTCTAAACAATCGAAAAAAAGCGGTTGGTAAGGCTGGTAAAGAGCTTGGTAATGCTGTCGATGAGTCGATTAGATCAAGTCTGGACATCCATTCTCCATCTAAAAAAACGGAAAAATCAGGGAAAAACGCAGGTGACGGATTAAATAAGGGACTGAAAAAGACCAAGAAAAACTTGAAGAAAACTGCGAATGAACTTGGGCAGGAGATGATAAGTGCATTGGAAAGCAAGATCGAAATGAAAGATCTGCGTACCAATGGACATGGGTATAGCAAGACAGCCATCACTAAAAAGTGGAAGGATGTAGTAAAAGAAACTAAAAAGGGCACACAGGCGCACAAGGATGCGCTTAAGCAGTATTATACCGCACGCAATGAGTTACTAAATGCGCAGCAGGGAAAGAACGAGAAATACCAGGAAAAGATGAAGACGATGCAGTCTAAGCTAAAGGAGATTCGTTCTAATTACAAGGAAACCATAAAGGATCTCCAATCGCAAATGGCAGAGGTCAAGAAGGAGTATGCGGATGCGGTTAGTGATACTGCGTCTAGCATCTCCTCTTCCTGGGGATTATTCGCAAAAGCATCCACCTCTAAAACCAATAATGCGGATGGCTTGATCCGTAACATGAAGACCCAGGCAGAGACAGTGAAGCAATGGAAGACAAACATGGATGCGTTGCGTAAGAGGGGGGTGTCGGGTGACTTATTAAAGGATCTTGAATCTGCCGGAGTATCTTCTGCTGGAGATGTGTCTACTTTGGCGGCAATGTCTGATGCACAGTTGTCACAATACAAAAAATACTACAGCCAGCGTAATGCGACTGCTAAGCAGGAGGCTGTCACGGAAAATGCCGCACTGCAAAAGAGCACACAGGCACAACTTGCTTCGCTTCAAAAAGCGACAAAGCAACAGGTCAAACAGCAACAACAGCAGTTGCAAAATTTACAAAAACAGTATAACAAACTAAAAAAATCTGTAGCATCTCTTGATAAGAGTACACAAAAGCAAATGAGGCAGCTTGGTAAAAATGTATCGCAGGGCTTCGCAAAAGGAATAGCGTCGGGTAGCGAGGCTGTGTACAAATCAATTGCTGGTATGACGGGTACTACGGTTAAGCAAGTCAAAAAGAATTTGGGGATCCATTCGCCGTCTCGTGTTATGGCTAAGCTGGGGGGATATACAGGGGCAGGATTTGCACAAGGATTGGAAAAGGAGACACAAGACTTACACAATATTATTCTAAATTCTTTGCCAAAGAAAGTAGATGCTCCGGTTGTATCTGCAACAAATGTACAGCCGAATGATACTTCTGCGCAGGAGATTTATCAAAGACCTGTAGAACTTACCTTAATGATGGATTCTCGTGCGATAGCAGAGGCAACTTTTAACGCTGTTGATCTGTTGTCCGGTGGGAAAATCACGCTAAAGAAAAGGGGGTTGGCGTTATAATGAGGACATTTACTTTTGATTCCAAAGATATAACAAGTGATTATGGATATACACTGGAATCCCTTGCGATTGGAGCGCCTGTGAGAAGATCCACAGAATTAACTATCCCGTTTGCTAGCGGGGTGGTTGATATGGATAAGATTATGGGATACGCCACTTATGATGACCGAACGATCACAGCAAAAGTCTGGAAAAAAGTAGATCCGGCAGACCGGATGAATGAACAAAATAAATTGGTAGATGCCTTTTTGATACAATCTGACAGGCGAGCGTTTATTGATTCGTTGGATGAAAAATCGGAATATCGAGCGATCTGTACTGCTTTGGATTTTGGCGAAACGACCAGAAATTATGTCAAATGCACCATGACTTTTAAGGCTAGTCCATATCGCTTGGTTGATGGATCGGGGGTGCTATAATGCGCAGTGTGTATTTACTGAATGAATTAAAATCTGGAGAGACGGAAAGAATCTGCATCCATGATGCAACTACGGATAGAGGCAGCAAGATAACAGGAACATTAACACAGGAGATTGGTGCGATTGATGCATTGGAATTTAATATCTATCCGGGTAATGCCGGATATAAAAAAATCACACCATATGTTACTCGTGTTGATGTGATTGATGATGATACCGGGAAGAGCATTTTTTACGGTCGTGTTCTACGATCGTATCCGGAGTTTTCTGCTTCGGGGATCGGCAAAAAAGTTGTTTGTGAAGGGATAGCAGGTTTTTTACACGATGAGCCTGTTCCGCTTGCTGTTGTTAATGACACGGTCCCTAATATTATTAGAGGACTTTTTGAAAAATATAACGAGCTGCACAAATATGATGTGTGGCTTTTTAATGACACAGAGTTAGATGACTCCTATCGCACAGATATAAAAGAACTGTATCAAGAAGGAGAATCAATGTATGACTTTATCACTACGAAAGTGTTCGGCACGGCAATGGATAATGCGCAGTGGTATATCACCACGGGGGCTAATGATACCAATGAATATTATCGCTGGTGTGTTCTTAATATTTATGGCAAAGCAGAGACACATTTGGATGCTATAACTATCGGTGATAATTTGATAGCATATTCTGCTGACGAAGATGCATCTAACCTCTGCACCCAGATCATTCCGTTGGGCGCAAAGATATATACGGACGAAGACAACTTAGAACGCATTGATATCACATCGGTTAATGCCGGAAATAATACGCTAGTTGGATCAACGGTTTCTCAATATGGACGGATCACCAAAACGGTGCTGTTTGACGATGTCGACGATCCGGAAGAGTTGCTCAAGCAGGGCGAAGCATACCTGGAACAATACGAAAATCCACAAAAAACATATCAGATCACAGCACTGGACATGCATTTGTTGGACAAATCTGTTCCGGCTATAGTCTTGGGTGATTGGTACGAAGTGGATGCTCCAATTATTGGGGTTGATAAGTTGTTGTTGCGAATCACCAAAAGAGCATTGTCGATTGAAAATCCAGCCAATGATACCTTTACGGTTGGCGATGCACATTCTTTACAATCCGCCACAGCATCTGGGCAAGCGGCTGCGACAACGGCATCTGTGCAGACGGTGGCTAACTATATGTATTCGCTTGAAAAGTTCTCTGCGAAAGAGATCCATGCGTTGCATGGTAGCTTCACGGAGCTTGAGGCGAAAGCTATAACCGTTGACACATTGGAAGCAGCGGTGGCAAATATTTCGTCCTTGACGGCGGAAGATGCGATCATTAAAAATATTCAAGCACAGGCATTATCTGCTGACCACATCAAAGCGGTAATGGCAGATATTGGGGCATTGACCGTCGACACGGCAGACGCGCGATATTTGACCGCAGACAGAGCGGACATACGGTATGCGGACATTACCCTTGCAAATGTCAAAAATGGAGCAATAGGAACAGCGTTAATAGCAGAGGGTGCGATCGGTACGACACAAATAAAGGATGGATCAATTACATCCGCCAAAATAGTGGAGTTGACAGCTAACAAGATAACTGCTGGAACATTGAGTGTCGAACGACTGTGTATTACGGGATCAGATCAATCTATCATATATGCTATCAATAATTCCGGTACGCTTATTTCTCAAAATGTGGACACTATTGACGGCAATGTACTTACAAAAAGGAGCATTACGGCAGATTGTATTGTAGCCGGGGCAATAACTGCAAAAGAGTTGGCGGCATCCTGCATCATTACAAATCATTTGACTGCCAATGCGGTGACTGCAGCTAAGATTGATGTGGCAGATCTGGTAGCGAGCGATGCATTTATAAGCAATCTGGGTGCCAATCGGATCATAGTTGGATTGCAAACCGATGTTACCGCAGCGAAGACCACAGCTGATAGCGCATCAACGACTGCGAGCGCAGCAAAGACCACAGCCGATAGTGCATCAACGACTGCGAGTGAAGCGAAGACCACAGCCGATAGTGCATCAACGACTGCGAGTGAAGCGAAGACCACAGCTAATAGTGCATCGACGACTGCGAGCGCAGCAAAGACTACAGCTAATAGCGCATCGACCACCGCAAACACGGCGAAGACCAATGCAGCAAGTGCTTTATCAACTGCAAATTCTGCCTTATCGGGGTTGAAGAGTTTATACACAGCCAACACAACGACCATTGATGGCGGTAAGATTACAACCGGGACGATCAAGGCAGCGCAGATTGATGTGAGTGATCTTTTTGCGCAAAAAATCACAGCGACGGGGTCCATTTCTGGTGTAACAATCACAACAAATGCTGGAACGATAGCGGGATGGACGCTATCTTCATCAGGCTTTCGCAAAACATTGACCAGCATTAACGACACGACACATTCGGGTATTTTTTTAAGCCCTACAAATGGGCTGCGCCTTAACAATGTAACAAATGGCGGTGTTTTCGTGCAATGCACCGCAAACAGCCGTGTTAATACTTGCACTTTGCGTGGGAATTACTTAGATTTTTCCAATGCCACCAATAGTGGTGACAAGGCAATAGTTGGTGCGTATTCTTCGAGTGCTCCATCGTTTGTGTTGACTAATGCAAACAATGAGATTGCGACAGAAATTAAGGGTACAACGGCATCCTTTGGGGGCACATTGACAGTAGCGAGCCACATTTATACGGCAAATGGTGTTGGAATATATACAAAGGATACGGCAGGTGTCTATCGGCTCATGCTGAAATATGACGGAAGCCATAACTTGTTGTTGGGATATGGTGCTCGTGAAAAGAAGGCAGGGGCAACAATCGTATACGGCAATGTGGTCCGTTTGCACTCGGTCAGAGATGCCACTTATGGATCAGATGCAACGAACGGTCATTTCTACCCGACTGTGACGGGCAAGCATCGTCTTGGATCGTCAAATTATAAATGGCAGTATGTATATGCGACAAATGGAACAATTCAGACTTCTGATCTACGACATAAGGACAATGTGCAGCCTATATCCGAACGATATGAAGATCTATACATGAGATTGCGTCCTGTGACATATCGTTGGCGCAACGAAGAGGTTGGTGATCACCACGACCGCACTCGGATGGGATTTATCGCACAGTGGACTAAGGAGGCGATGGACGCTTCGGGGCTGTCTGACATTGATCTTGCAGCATATTGTAAGGATCCGGTGTATCGAACGGTTCAAAACGCAGATGGTAGTGTAATGGAAGATCAGTCTGGTGCACCGATTGATTATTCGTATGGACTGAATTATGGCGAGTTTATTGCGTTAAACACGCACATGGTGCAGAAATTGTATCGCAAAATGAATGATATGAGAAATGAGAATATCATATTGCGTGGAAAGCTGATGTATTTGGAATCAATGCAGCAGCAATTGCAAAAAAATATCGCAGAAATGAAACAGAGCCTATCTGCATAGATGGGCTCTGTTTTATTATAAAAAAACTTAAGGAGGACAAAGAATATGATGACAATGAGTAAGGCGGTAACGCTCACGGGTAACAGCACTGTAGATGATACAGTAGTGGCAACGATGTATGCAAATCTGGAAAATGGCAGTGTCAATGCCCAGATTATGGACAAGGATTTGTATGCGGAAAACAAGGAACAGATCCAGCAGGACATAGCGGAATTTAACAAAGCAGTCTTTACAGAACTGGATCAGGAAGCATAAGGAGGTTTTTACAATGAAAATGAAGAACATGGAACTTATTGAACACATCAATGGATTGACGGAGATGATCGGCGAAGGTCCAAATCTCCGGGTTCGATTGTCGCACCTGATCAACAGGAATTATGGAGCGTTGGTGGAAGCGTACAGGCCATATGAGGAAGATTTGAGGAAGATAGATGAATCGGATGCGTCTGAAGATGATAAAAATGCAAATCGCATGGAACTTTTGTCGACACAGATTGATGTGCCGATCGCTAATATTTCACTTGCAGAGATCGAAAACGAGCCTCTCAATTTGAAGCAGATGCACATCTTGCATTTTATGATCGGAGATACGGAATAGAAGTCGCAAAAGCTAAGGCTCTTATTATGAAAGGAAAGGATGGATATGGAACAATATATTGCAGAACTTGTCATTGCAATCATATCTATGGTTGGAACGATGTCTGGTTCGTATTTTGCCAACCGGAAGTCAACTGCTCTTGTGGCGTATCGCTTAGAGCAGTTGGAGAAAAAGCAAGACATACATAATGGTGTGATCGACAGGGTGTACAAACTGGAAAAAGGTGTAGCACTTAATAAAGAGGATATTAAAGTTGCGAACCATCGAATTGAAGATTTAGAGAGGAAAGAGTGATAGCTATGTTTAAGAATTGCGTATTTAAAGTAAGTGTAGATACCAAGAAATGGATGAAGTCGGCAGGGATTAGAGCCGTTAAGACGATGGCACAGACAGCCGTATCAATCGTTGCTGTAGGAAATACGGTGGCAACAGTTGATTGGAAGCTGGCAGTGTCTTCGGCGGTAGTGGCAGGTGTTGTCAGCTTATTGACTTCTGTTGCGGGTATTCCGGAAGTGGAAGACGAAAGAAAATGAAGAGTAGTGTGTAGCAACATACAGAAAGCGAGGAATCGAAATGAAAAAAGAGCATGATGTAAGAATAGACAGGTCAAAACTGCATCCATGGATGGATTATAAATTAACTTGTTTATTGCGAGAATGTGGAAAGAAAGGAATTTATCTGATCGTTACCGAAGGTTTCCGGACGAAGGAACAGCAGGATGCCCTGTATGCAAAGGGACGGACTAAACCGGGGAAGATCGTTACTAATGCCAAAGGCAGCAACTACTCCAGCCAACACATGTGGGGGATTGCTGTTGATTTTGCAATCAACGATTCCAAGAAATTATATGATACCAATTTAATGAGAAAGGTAGCTAAAATTGCAAAATCCAAAGCAGTAGGTCTTGCGTGGGGTGGTGATTGGAAGAGCCTTGTAGATACGCCACATCTGTACATATCTAAATGGGGAAGCACAACGACAAAACTGAAGAGAAAATACGGAACGCCTATGATATTTAAGGAGACATGGAAGGCTAAAGTTAAGCGTCCTGTTGGGTTGATTTTGTGGCAGGACATAAAAAAGAAAAAACAGTATTTCCGTGTGGCTAACAATGCATCTGTTAAAGTGTTATTTCGGTCATCGATTAAATGGTATGCAAAAGTGGAGAAAAATGGTAAAATTGGATATATGAATAAAAAGTATTTAGTATAATTTAATTTACCTAAAAACAATTTGCTACTGTCCGAGTACAGACCACCGTATTGACTTGCTATGATCATGGCAGCTTTTGGATCGCAGCGTGTGATTTTCACAGGATACTGCAGTCTCTTTTCATAATTCCACATAATTTAGTTTCCTTTCGAAGTTATAATTTAAGAAACGCAACAAAAAACGTTCTCATATATTTTTAAACTTGTGTTGCCCTTTAATGCCCGATTATTCCCAAGGCAAAGGCTCCTGTCCCCAGTCCCAAGTGCAGCCATCACCGGCGCAGTCAAGGACAAGAGGACCAAACTTGCGAGTATAAATATCCATGGCAGCTTTTCTTTTTTTCTTCATTTTTTGAAAATAATCCAATGCACAAGAATCCATAGGGTGTGTATCTAAGAACAGGCAGCAGTCATACATAGCGAAGCTCACTTCGTTGATTACTTTGAGAAGATCATCGCGACATAAATTCATAAGATTTTGTGAAAAATCCACAGATTCACAGCCACAGCCATTGTTCGGCCGGTTCATTTGGTTGCCACAGCCACAGCCATTGTTCGGTCTGTTCATTTGGTTGCCACAGCCATTGTTCGGTCGATTCATCTGATTGCCACAGCCACAGCCATTGTTCGGCCGGTTCATTTGGTTGCCACAGCCATTGTTTGGTCGGTTCATTTGATTGCCACAACCACAGCCATTGTTCGGCCGATTCATTTGATTGCCACAGCCATTGCTCGGTCGATTCATTTGATTGCTGCAGCCACAGCCATTGTTCGGCCGATTCATCTGATTGCCACAGCCACAGCCGTTCATCCCATTCATTTTATTTCCGTTCATGAGAGACCTCCTTTTTGACAGCGAAATCCTTTAGGGATGCAGCCGCAAAACGGCAGATCCAGTGGTGGAAAAATAGTTCCGCGTTGTAATGCTTTATCAGGACAATACGTCTGTCCCCATTCTTGGACAGGAACATAGCCAATACCTAGAGGCATGCCACGTAAGGGATCAGTGTTCGGGCAGTCTGTACTAGGACGGGAGCAGGAATTACTGCAAACATTCATCTCACTTCTGTTATTCATTGCGAGTATCCTTTCTTTCTCTATTTATTGCCGGAATAATTTCCGTGCTAATTCATATATATGTACGTGGCGGTGAAATGTGATTCCCGGAATAATTTGAATGCTAATTCATATACATGTATTTAACTCGAACTTCACACGTCCATAGACGCTAACAGGCCACATATTGCCTATTATGTCGATAGCTATATCGCATTTTGCAGCTACTACCTAGTGGATTCTGCCATCAGGGAACTATAGCAATTGCCTTGCCGCATTTTCGTTTTAGGTGATTTCTAAATTTTGTTGTCTCTGATGATTGATTTACATGCCCTTCGGAAACTCGAAGTCCCGG
>OLVW01000207.1_pt1 | contig 62403 bp, 58 predicted proteins | sample 1673301 | NCBI WGS metagenome assembly OLVW01 (sample SAMEA3178941, study PRJEB25190) | human gut metagenome
TGCTACAAAGCTAAAGCCTATGTTACTACCGGCATAGCCGGAAGATTATTTACATTAAAACTCTAACCCGGCACTTGCTAGGTTAGAGTTTTTTATATATTACACTTACTCTAATTTTTTGAGTAACTGATTTTTGTTTTAATTCCCATTTTTTTAATATTTTATAAATAATATATAATATTATATTTCATTGTATTTTACTAATTTTATTGCAGATTCTAAAGTTTTAGTACAACATAATTTTCCATAAGTATCCACATACAATAAATCTTTAATATTTGATATTTTCCTTGCTTGTTCAATATCTTCTATAACAATTTCCTTTTTAAAATTTAATTTTGCATTTACTATTCTAATATCATAGCATTTTCTTTTTGACTTAAAAATTAAATATTTAATATTTTTATTTTCTAAAAAATCAATTGCCTTTCTATATGGTAATTCTTTATCAAATACAACATATTCTTCTTTGGATTCGTTTGTTGCTTTTATAATCATCTCTGTTGCTTCAACTTCTGCAATCGCATGTTTTAGATAAATATTCCAAAATTCATCTGCTAATTTTAAAGCATGAATAAATCCCTCATCTTCCGTTATATTCTCATTCCATTCAGGATTACATAATTTAATAAAATCAGGTGATGTCTTATTTTTTAAATATTCCATTTGCATATTATCTGTTGCATCTATGTATTGTATTAATTCATTATCTATATATTCATAAACTTTATTTATATTTTTAATTTTTAAATCCTTTAAATATTTTTTTCCAAATTTTTTCCATAATAATCCTATTGATGAATAAAAAATTCCATTTGTTCTCTGTCCATTTCTGTTTTTTTGATGGTGATCAAATTCTCCGAAGTCCTATGTCATAAACAATTTTATTTTTTAAATTCCATTTTTCATTTATAGATGGTACTCTTATCAAAATAATATCTTTATTAATTTTACTAAGAAATATTGTGGAAATAACATCATCAACATGAAATTTTCCAGAATGAGTTATACAATTTGCCTTTGTAATTTCTCCGAGTTAATTGAATATTTTTATATCTATTTTTTTCCATTTATGTTCTTCTCCTCAACTATTATAATTCTTGCTCTCGTAAATATCTTTATTAATCCAGACCCCTGACACTGGTATGAAAATCAAAGAAGATATTGTATCTTTATACTTATTCCCACAAATTTTTATACATCTAATTTTGTTAAACTATTATTTTGTACAGTTAACATTCATTTCGCAAAAAGCAAATATTTTTATTTTTGCGAAGTGAATGTTATTATAAAAAACTATATTTTCTTTGCTTTAACTATTAAAAAAAATGGTCTATCAAATTGATTTATGTATTTTGGATTTTTAACTATTGATTCTTGACTTGCAACAGGTTCTTCTATTTTTTCTATAGAAAATCCATTATTTACAAGTACATTGATAATTTCAGTAAAAGTTCTATGGTATTTTATTACATCTTTTCCAAACCATTCTTTGGTCCTTATACCAGGTCTATTATAATCCGAAAATAAACCAAAGTACTTTCCATCTATTATTGTATGTCCCTTATTAACATTTTCCGTATATGTTATACATGTTGTAAATGGATGCTCTTGTGAAAAAATCAAATAACCACCCTTATTTAATAAACTATATATATCTTTTATTAATTTATTATAATCTTTTACATAATGAAATGCTAATGATGAAATTACTATATCAAATTTATGATTAATTTTATCAATATCTTCCATTGGTACTACTTTATAATTTATATCTTTTACCTTATTATATTTATTTGCCATCTCTATCATATGCGTAGAAATGTCTAAACCTAAGACGCTTTTTGCACCCAATTCTTTATAATATTTGTCGTTTTCGCCGTATCCACATCCTAAATCTAATATCTTTTTATCTTTTACATCAGGCATAACATTTCTAAATGCTGGTATTTCAATTAAATCATTTGCATTTAATCCTCTTTGATCAATTCTAAGTTCATCGTATTTTTTAAAAAATTTTTTATCATCATAAATATTCTGTTTCATAGTTTCTCCTATATTTTAAATATTTCAAATAATTTATATTTAGATATTTATTACTTTATTATCAATAGACAAATTGATAACTCTAGTTTTAAATTAATTATTCACATATCCCATCAAAAATTTTTTTAATCTCATCATTATAATAAATAGCCCCACAAGGTCTAATATCATCGCCAATTTTAACCTGAACATTCATATTATTCTTATCGCCAGAAAAATACTTAATAGCACATCTCAACTTCTCCTTTTGCTCTTCAGTAAAATCAGTAATATCAAAAGTCACAACCTTTGGCTTTTCTTCTCCTAAATTTTTAATTTCATTTGCAATTATAGTTGGTTCTTGGTCATCTCTAATACTCAAACGTCCGTCAATTAAAACAATATTTTCTTCAACTAAACTTCTTCCCGCTCCTATAACCGTATTTTCAAAAGCAAGTACCTCTGCAGTTCCATACAAATCTTCTATTATAATAAATGCCATAATTTTATTATTTTTTGTATATTTTTTCTTAATTGAAGTAATTATTCCGGCATACTTTACTTTTTGACCATCAACAAATTTAGGCTTACTATTTCTTACTTGAACATTTGCCATTTCATCTCCATTAGCACCATTATCATTATTTGTTAAGTTTTGTTCACCTATTTGCACTAAATCCATACTATTGATATTTGTTGAATGCATAATTTGTTCTCTTAATTTTTCAAGTGGATGTCCCGAAATGTAAATTCCAAGCATTTCTTTTTCCATTGATAGCAATTCTTTTTCAGGCATTTCTGGATGTTCATTAAATTGATATTTTTGTTTTTCCATTTCTTCTTTTTCTTGTTCTGTTCCTATATCAAACATTGAAACTTGTCCATTAAATCCTTTTTTCTTTCCACTTTGAATTGTATCCATAATTGTTTCAAATGAAGCTAATAGTGTTGCTCTCGTTTGTTCAAACTCGTCAAATACTCCTGCTTTTATTAAACTTTCTACACATTTTTTATTCACTTGTGTGTCTGCTATTCTTTCACAAAAATCTGTAAAGTTTTTGTATTCTCCATTTTCTTGTCTTTCTGCTACAATATTTTCAACTGGAGTTGTTCCTACATTTTTTATTGCTCCTAATCCAAAACGAATTTTTCCGACTCCAACAGTTTCTATATCATTTTTGCTGTTACTTTTTGTTTCACTTTCTACATCTATAGAATTTTTCTTTTCAACTTCAACTGTAAACTTTTCAAAACTTTTATTTATATCAGGTTTTAAAATTTGAATTCCAAGTCTTTTGCACTCATCAATATATTGAGGTGCTTTGTCTAAATTTCCTAAATAACTATTTAAAGTTGCAGCCATAAATTCTGCAGGGTAATATGCTTTTAAATATGCTGTTCTGTATGATACAACTGCATAGCATGCAGCATGTGATTTATTAAACGCATATTTTGCGAATTCTGCCATCTCGTCAAATATTTTGTTGGCAGAAGCTTCGTCTATTCCATTTCTTACACATCCTGGTACAACCACATTTCCGTCTTCATCCACTTGTCCATGTATAAATACTTCTCTTTCTTTTGCCATTACATCAAGTTTTTTCTTACCCATTGCTCTACGAACCAAGTCTGCTCTTCCTAATGAATATCCAGCTAAATCTCTAACTATTTGCATAACTTGCTCTTGGTAAACCATACATCCATATGTTACATTTAATATTGGTTCTAGGCTTGAATGTGTATATTCATTGTGACCTGGATTTTGCTTTCCTCTGATATATCTTGGTATTTGGTCCATTGGTCCAGGTCTATATAAAGAAACACCTGCTATTAAATCTTCCAAACAGTCTGGTTTCAATTCTTTCATAAAGTTTGTCATTCCTTGTGATTCAAATTGAAATATTCCTGATGTATTTCCGTCTTGCCATAATTTGTATACTTTTGGGTCTGACATATCGTGGTCAAATTCTACATCAATTCCGTGATTTTCTTTAACCATATCTATTGTATTTTGAATAACTGTCAAGTTTCTTAATCCCAAAAAGTCCATTTTTAAAAGTCCTAATTCTTCAAGTGTTGTCATTATGTATTGAGTGTTTATTTGTCCATCTCTTACATAAAGTGGAACATATGTATCTACTGGGTCTTTTGTTATAACAACTCCACACGCGTGTGTTGATGCCTGTCTTGGCATTCCTTCAAGTCCCATTGCTATGTCCAATATTTTTTTAGTTTGCTCATCTGTTTCGTATCTGTCTCTTAATTCTTTGTTTTGCTCCAAAGCTTTTTTAATTGTTATATGAATTTCATTTGGTATCATTTTTGCCAATGCATCTGCTTCTGCATATGGATAGTCCAAAACTCTTGCTACATCTCTTATTACCATTTTTGCAGCCATTGTTCCAAATGTGATTATTTGTGATACATGGTCATGTCCATATTTTCTTGCAACATAATCTATAACTTCTTGTCTTCTTTCATCTGAAAAGTCAACATCAAAATCAGGCATACTTATTCTTTCTGGGTTCAAAAATCTTTCAAATAGTAATCCATATTTTATTGGGTCAATATCTGTTATTTCAATTGCATATGCCAAAATAGAACCTGCACCTGAACCTCTTCCTGGACCTACTGGTATTCCATTTGTTTTTGCATAATGTATAAAATCCCATACTATTAAGTAATAATCAACATATCCCATTTTTTTGATTATTCCTAATTCGTATTCTGCTCTTTTTTGTATTTCTTCTGATAAATTTTTTCCGTATCTTTTTTCTAGACCTTTATCACATAATTCTTTTAAGAAGTCATAATGTGTTGGATATTCTGGTGATACATCATAGTTTGGCAATATTGTGTGTCCAAATTCAAATTCAACATTACATTGCTCTGCTATTTTTACAGTATTTTCAATTGCATCTGGAAATGCCTTGAAATATTCTGACATCTCTTCTGGTGATTTTACATATAGTTCGTCTGTGTCAAATTTCATTCTGTCTTCGTCACTCATTCTTTTTCCAGTTTGAATACATAACAAAACTTCGTGATTATATGCATCTTCTCTTTTTAAATAATGCGCATCATTTGTTGCAACTAATGGAATATCAAGTTTTCTTGCTAATTGAACTAATTTTTGATTTGCTAAAACTTGTTCTCTTAGTCCATTGTTTTGAATTTCTATATAATAATCATCACCAAAAACTTTTTTATGCCATAATGCTATTTTTTCTGCCTTTTCAGTTTGGTTTGCTAATAAAGCTTGATTTACTTCTCCTGCAAGACATGCACTTAGGCATATTATACCTTCATGGTATTTCTCCAATATTTCTCTATCTATACGAGGTTTATAGTAATATCCATCAACAAAACTTAATGAAACCAATTTACTTAAATTTTTGTATCCTTCATTATTTTTTGCAAGCAAAATTAAGTGATAGTAATGGTTGTCAATTCCTGCTTCTTTTTGTAATCTTGAACGTGGTGCAACATATACTTCACATCCTATTATTGGCTTTACGCCTTCTTTTTTACATGCTTTATAAAAGTCAATGGCTCCAAACATTACTCCATGGTCTGTTATTGCTATTGAGTCCATTCCTAATTCTTTTGCTCTTACTGGTAAGTCCTTTATTCTATTTGCTCCGTCTAATAAACTGAATTCACTGTGTATGTGTAAGTGTACAAATTTTGACATTATTTTTCTCTCTTTCTATTTTTGTCCTTTTTAGAACAATTCTATTTAGAACACTGTCATAAAAAGGACATTTTTCTGTATTATATTATCTTTTTTTATTAAAGTCAACTCAAAAACTCTAATGTATAATCATACATCAGAGTTTTAGGGTGTTTTATTTAAATCAAAAACATTTTTAATTACTTACAAAATCTATGTTTACCAATAGTAACTGTCATAGGTCTAGACCAAATCCATTTATTTGTAGCAGTAGAAGGATTAAAATAATAAATTGCTCCATAACTTGGATCCCATCCATTCATTGCATCCTGCGCAGCCTTTTTTGCGGTAGAATTTGGTGTCAAATTAACCTGACCATCTTTAACCGCATCAAATGCTCCAGACTGATACACAACACCTGCCAACGTATTAGGAAAAGAACTACTTTTTATTCTATTCATTACTACTGCACCAACTGCAACTTGTCCTGTATATGGTTCTCCTCTTGCTTCACCATAAATAACCCTAGCAAGCAAATTTAAATTACTATTATAACTAGAAGATGATGAACTGCTTGAAGAAGATGATGTTATTCCCATTGCCTTTAATGTTGCAGGCCCTGCAATTCCATCTACAGTCAAACCGTTTTTTCTTTGAAAATATTTTACTGCATTTACTGTTTGTGTTCCATAAATTCCGTCAATACTTCCAGAATAATATCCCCACCTTTTTAATTTTGTTTGAATTTGTGTTACTTCAGAACCTCTTGAACCATATTTAGATAAAGTTTCTACTGCCAAATTTTCTTTGTTATTTTTATATACAAATATAGATAATGACATCCCTGTTAACATTAAAATTGCAATTATTGCCAAAAGTTTATTTTTCTTTATTTTTAACATAAAAACCACCTATCAATAAAAATATTTTGCTTTCTAATATTTTTATCAATAAATGGTTTTATTATACATTTTTTTGCTACAATGTTACTATTAATTGGAACAATATCTACACAAAATGGTCTCCATTCCAACTTGTAAATCAATTTTTCCATTTTTAAAATTATAATCTAAATCCGTTAAATCCTGTAACATATTCCTTAAATCTTTTTCTTTAAAATATTTTGCCTGTACCTTATATTTACTTGTTAAAAACATTTGGTTAGGTTTTAAATTTAAACTTGAAGCCAAATCTTTATTTGTATTCAATGCCATTTTTGTTATATACAATTTTTTAAAATGATTATAAAGTGTAACTAAAATTTTTGCTAATGGTTCTTTTGCATATATTAAATTTTGCAAAACCTGTAAAGCACCTGTTATATCCTTTTTTCCAAGGTTATCTGTTAAATCAAATATAACACTTTCCAATTTTTTAATTGATAATTTATCAATATCTTCTTTTTTTATTGTTCCATTTTCTCCTGCATACTCAATTAATTTTCTAATTTCATTTATTAAATCCTGCATATTAGTTCCACAACATTCAATAAAATATCTAAGTGTTTGAGCATCTATATTTACCTTATATCCATTACAAATAGTTTTTATTCTTTGTTCTATTTGATTAGCCTTTTGAAAATCAAATTTGCATACAATTCCATTTTTATCAATTGCAGAATACAAAGTAGATTTAATATCCGCTTCTTCCTCAACAAATACTAAAACAACAGACTCATCTATTATTTCCATATTTTCTTCAATATATTTTGATAATTTATCTTTTATTTTAGTAGTATCACCTGTTTTTTTCTTTCCTTCTTTTTTGAAAAGCCCTGTATTTCTTGCAATTATCAATTTTTTTTCATATCCAAAACTCGGAGTTTCTATATCTGATATTATTTCAGATACATTTTGTTCGTCTATCATTATAAAATTTATTCCTTTAATGCATTCACCAAATAAATTTTTAATTCTTTTTAAATTGCTTTCTAACAAATACAATTCCTCTCCATACAGAAGATATAAAGAATGTAATTGACCTAATTTTAATTCTTTTTCCAAATTATCAATCGTCATATTTAATCCCTTCTTATAGTTTTTCTATATATAGAAACCCTTATAATGGCACATATAATTTTATAAAATCATTGTACAAATTGCTCCTACGCTCCAAGCCTGTGCAATTGCGCCTTTTGGTTCATATGGTTTTGTAGAATCATAGATTTCTGCTATACTTCCCACACATCCTCTTTGGTTAATTTCTTTTTCAAAAACTTGTTTTTCCTTTTCAACAAAATCTTTTAATTTTGTCTCTAATTTTGTCTTATATGTTTTTCTTTTTTCAAATTTTACCATATTTTTTAAAGCCTCATAATATAATTCTAAAAGCCAAGTCCAAGTTATCCCTTGGTGGTAACTCATATCTCTTTTAAACGCGTCTCCTTCATATATATCAACATAGTTAGGTTCTCCCTTAGCCAATGTTTTTAGTCCATAATTATTTAATAGTTTTTTCTCTACTACATTGATTATATTATTTGCCTCAATAGAATTTGGTTCTACTATTGGATATGTTAAACTTAAAGCAAATAATTGATTTGGGCGTATTTTTCCGTCTTTATTTTTTTCGTCAGTTATAACATCATATAAGCATTTTCTTTTTGAATTATAAAATTTTGCATTAAAAGATTTTTTGCATTTTCTTGCTAATTCTTTGTATTTTTTTGTATTGGGTTGTTCTTCAAATTTTTCTGCCAAATCTGCCATTATCATTAAGCCATTATACCATAAACTATTAATCTCAACAACTTTTCCATTTCTAGGAGTTGCCGCTATTCCATATGTTTTTGCATCCATCCATGTATTTTGTGTATTTGCAGTTCCAGAAGATATAAGAAAATCTTTATCTAATTTTATATTGTTATCATCTAAATCGATTCCATTTTTATAATTTTCTATTATCTCTTTTAATTTATCATATATATGTTCTTTAACAAATTCATAATCTCCTGTATAATTCAGATATTTTTGTATTTGTTCAAATAATAATAATGATGCATCTACACTGTTGTATAAAGGTTTATTATCTTTTTCAGAATAGCCATTTGGAACTAAACCACATTTGATATTTTTAGCCATTGTTAGTAAAACTTCTTTGGCTATATCATATCTTTTTGTCTTTAACAATAATCCTTCTAATGACAATAGACTATCTCTTCCCCAATCTAAAAACCATGGATATCCTGCTATTAATGTGTGTAATTCAAAAGCAGGTCTATATACAACAAATTGGTCTGTAGCTTTTATTAATTCTGTTTCAAATTCTGTTTTTGTTGATGCTTCTGCGTTTTGTATTATTTTTTTTATTCTATTTTTTTCATTTTTTAACATATTATCAACATTTATATTTTCTATATTACTTTCAAGTCCACATGTAAAAAATATTGTTTTTTCTTCATTGGGTTGTAAATTAATTTCATATACTCCAACAACACTATGATTTTCTTTTGGATAAAATCCCCTTTTTTGTTCTTCTATATAAAACATATCTTTAAAAATATTATTTTTATATTCTGTATATTTTCCATCAGATACATACATATATATTGGATTTTCTTGGTTCTCATCAACAATAATTTTAACCTTCGTATTATTTATTTGTTGCTTTATGTTAAACTCATACTTTGTACTCATTGAGTGAAAATCTCTAAAATTAACTATTGGAGCCAATGTAAATAAAGAATGTTTATTTATATTTTTTATTTTATAACAAATTCCGACAACTTCTTTTCCATATTCCATACATATCGTCTTTTCAATATTTACACCTGCAACATTATATTTAAATGTTGGAAAAATGTCTTTTTCAAAACTTTCTTGAAATTTATATCCTTGTGAAATATAATTTTCTCCCACATTTGTATATAAATCATATTTTTCGTTTTCAATTTGTATACTTTCATCTACTTTTGATAAAATTAAATATCTTTGAGCCGGTGGCATTAATGGAGCAATTAATAATCCATGATATCTTCTTGTATTTGCTCCAATAATTGTAGAACTTGCAAACCCACCCATTCCATTGGTTATTAGCCATTCTCTCTTTAATCCATTTTCTAAATTAATATCCTCTTTTGTAAACTTCATTTCTATTTCCTTCCTAATGATTAATATTACTCATCAAAAATTTTTATTTTCCTGTAGTTTTTCTTCGTCTTCCCCTTTGACTTTTTGGAAGAACCCTTTGAGGCTTTGTCGTTGTTGTTGCTTGTCTCATACTTTTTTCATATTCTTTTCTAAACTCTAGAACCTCTTTGTCTTCTTGAAAATTCACATTTTCCTTTTTTATTTTGTTTTCTCTTATTTCCTTTGCTTTTTTTGCTTTCCTTGCTTCTTTTCTCATTTTTTGTTCTTTAAGTTTTATCATTTCATCTGCTTGTTTTATAGATTCAATTCTATCATTATATTTGCTTCTAAATTTGCTTTTATGTGCAACTTTATTTTCTTTTTTACCTTTTTTTGCATCTTTAGCCATTTGTTTTTTTATTTTATTTATTCTCTTATCTTCTCTTAATTTATTATTTAACATTAAATATTGAGGATCATTTTGTTTATCTTGATATTTTAAATCATCACATATTAGTCCAATTATTGATTCTGCTACTAATTCTGGGTCATGTCTTATACAACCTTCTGATATCATTGATAAATTTCTTTGTAAAAATGTTATTCCTTTTACCTTGTCAACATTGCTATCAACTAAGTCTTGTCCCTCTAAATTATATTTTTTTATGTATTCTGGAACAACTTCCCCCGTATCATATATACAATAGTCTATTATACCTTTTCCACAATGTTCAATAATTGCATTTAAATGGTCTGATACGCTATATTCGTCTGTTTGGCCAGGTTCTGTCATGATATTACTTATATAAACTTTTAATCCTGCAGATTCTTTTATTGCTTTTGCAACACCATTTACTAATAAATTTGGTATTACATTTGTATATAAACTACCAGGTCCAATTATTATACAATCCGCTTCTTTTATTGCTTCTAAAACACCCGGTGCAGGTCTACAATTTGTAGGGTTTAAATATATTCTATTTATTTTTGTTACTTTATCATATACCACTTCTGCAATTTTAGATTTTTCAGTTACCAAATATCCATTTTGTAGTTCAGCTGTAATATTCATTTCGTCTAATGTTACCGGCAAAACTTTTCCTATAATATTTAGTACTTCATTACTTTTCATTATTGAATCAGAAAAATCTTTATTTATATTTCTCATTGCATTAAAATATATATCTGCAAATGTTAAATTTCTAAGCCTTCCTTCTGTGAATTTATAATTAAATAATTTTCCAATTTGACCATCTTGAGCAGAAAGAGAGACAATACTACCTTTCACATCATCTAACGGCATATTTTGAAGTTCTCTTCTGGATTCACTTTCTGTCTCTCCATAATCTGATATTGTAACTATTGCAGTTATATTGTCTGTATATTTTTTTAGACCTGTAAGAACAGTATTTAATCCCGTTCCACCACCTATTACAACAATATTAGGTCCTTGATGATATACTTTTTTATTAAATATTAATGATTTAACATTTACATTACTTTTATCATTCATCCTATCATCTGTTGATTCTATCAATATTTCTAATGTTCTCTTGTTTAAACATACTAATCCAAAAATTACTGCTAAAACTCCAATTACGAATGTGACTATTATTTTTGCTAATTGTGCAAATGACATTTCTTTTAGGACCAATATTTCTGCAGTTCCATAACATATCAACGCAATCCCTATTAGTATTAATAACATCCATCTCTTTAATTTGCTTTTTGAATCAAACCATTTTATAAAACCATTCATTTTTGCTACCTCCAATGGGATATTATAATCCCAACACCTTAATTTCAAATTCTATTTTCTTACCAAATTTTTCATAAACTTTATCTGTAACGTATTTTGCTAAATCTAAAACATTTTGTGCCGTAGCACCTCCTGTGTTTATTATGAATCCTGCGTGTTTCTCTGAAATTTTTGCTCCGCCTATTGAATAGCCTTTTAGTCCTGCTTCATCAATTAGTTTTGCAGTTATAAAATTGTCTCCTCTTTTAAAAGTACTTCCTGCAGATGGATATTCTATTGGTTGTTTGTCTTTTCTATATTGTGCATATTCATCCATTTTGGCTTTTATATCCTTTGTATTTCCTTTTTCCAACATCATTTTTGCTTGTAAAATAATGTATTTTCCACTTGAAAATATACTATTTCTGTATGTAAATTCCGCTTGTTCATTTGTAAATGTATGTAATTGACCGTTATAGTCAATTGCCGTAATTTCTGTTATTATGTCTTTCATTTCTTTTCCATGTGCACCTGCATTCATTAATATTGCTCCACCTATTGTGCCTGGAATTCCTGATATTTCTTCGAATCCGGTTATTTCTTGTTTTAATAATTTTTGTGCTAGCATTCCTATTGGTACAGCATCATCTGTTGTTATCTCTACTTTATTTTGTTTTTTATTTTTTATTGTTATTTCTTTTAAGTTTGTTTTTATTACTATCCCTTGTATTCCTTTATCTGCTACTAGTATATTGCTTCCATTTCCTAATATTGTTATTTTTATTTTTTCTTTTTTTGCAAATTCTAATATTTTTTGTAATTCTTCTATTGATAATATTTTTATAAAGAATTCTGCAGGTCCTCCTATTTTGAATGACGTGTGTTTACTCATTGGCTCATTTTGTTTTATTCTTTCTTTTGTGATTATTTTTTCTAAGTTTTCTAATATTTCTTTGTTTTCCAATTTTTCACACTCTCTTTCTTTTAGTTATTTACGTTATATATTTTACTAAAATTTATGCAAAATATCAAGTAAATTTTAACAATTTATTTTTTGTAAAATCAAATTTTTACAGTTCACAGCACATAAAGCAAAAAAAATAAAAGCCAAGACTATTCTTTTAGTTTTGGTTTTTATTTTAAATATTATTAAGAACATTATTTATTTTTCTTTCCAAAAGTAATTTCTTGGAATAAGAAATCATGTACTTTTTCCCAAGTAATTTCTTGATGTAAAAATTCATTTATTTCATCTTCAACTTTTTGTTGAGCAGGTGTTAATTCGACTCTAATTTCTTGGTTCCAATCAATATCTTGTAACCAAAAAGCCTTAAATTTTTGCCAGAATCCTGTTTTTACAGGCAATGCTTCATTTCTAATTGTTCCAGCATTTTCAACAACACCACTTTGATTCATATTATTTTCAAATGATATTCCACCAAATACACCTGATTCTTGATTTATTTCAGCCATTTTAATTCCTCCTTTGTACTTAATAATCTCTACATAATTTATACTATACTTTAATACAAATATCAAGATTTTTGCCATTTTTTTGTATTAAGTTTTTGTTACATAAATATTACATTTTTATTACATTATTCCATAATAGCAATAATATGTTCTTTTTCTGCTTTTTCACACACTACATCTATAATTTTATTGTCCAAATTTTCTTTTGATTGACAATATACCATTATATAATTTTGTGTATGTCCTTTATACATTCCATCTTTTTCTTCTTCAAATAATACTTCAACATCTTTTCCAATATATGACTTGTTATATTCAATTTCATTTCTATCAGATAATTCAATTAATTTTTTACTTCTTTCTTCTTTTATATCACCATTTATTTGATTTGGCATTACTGCCGCTTTTGTTCCTTTTCGTGGTGAATATTTAAAAATATGCATTTTATAAAATTTAATTTCTTTTAAAAATTGATATGTTTTATTAAATTCTTCATCTGTTTCACCTGGAAAACCCACAATTATATCTGTTGTTAAATTTACATCACTATATGCGCCTCTTAACAATCGTACAATTTTTTTAAATTGTTCTGTTGTATATCTTCTATTCATTCTTTTTAAAGTTTCATCACATCCACTTTGCAATGATAAATGAAAATGATGGCATATTTTTTCTAATTTTTTAAGTCTTTCTACAAATTCTACTGTTATAAGTAGAGGCTCTATTGACCCTAATCTTATTCTTTGGATTCCTTGTATCTCGTTTATTTCTTCTAATAAATCAATTAATCTGTAATTTGTTAACTTGCTATCTTTACCCATTGCAAAGTCTTTTCCATATGAGGCTATATGGATTCCTGTTATTACAACTTCTTTTATTCCTTTTGATGCAATTTGTGTAATTTCTGAAATTATATTTTCTGGCTTTCTACTTCTTACTCTTCCACGTGCATATGGTATTATGCAATATGAGCAAAACCTATCACACCCATCTTGAATTTTGATAACTGCTCTAGTTTTTTCTGTATATGTAACATCACCAAAATCTGAAAATTCTTTTGAGTACATTACATCATCTAATTCAACATTATTTATGTGATTATTTATGTATTCTTCAACATATTTTACAATTTCAACTTTTTCGTTATTTCCCAAAACTAAATCAATCTCCGGGATTTTTGCTAATTCATTTTTTGCAACTTGTGCATAACATCCAACTGCAACAACTATTGTTGATGGATTTTTTTCTTTCATTCTTCTTAGCATTTGTCTTGATTTTCTGTCTGACATATTTGTCACAGTACATGTGTTTATAATACATATATCTGGTTTTATATCTTCATTTTCTGGTGTTATTTCTTCAATTATTTGATATCCTTTTTCTAAGAATTTTTGTGCCATTGCATTTGTTTCGTACTGATTTACCTTACATCCCAATGTTACGAATCTTACTACTTTACTCATTTTTTTCCTTTCAATTTTTAATCAATTAAAGAACGTTCCATTTGTATTTTGGAATTTTCACCCCATTAAAGAACGTCCTTGTAAGTTTATGTTTTTATTTTGATCTTCCATCTAATGTATCTAAGTTATCTAGTGCTTTTCCAGTTCCCAATGCAACACATGATATAGAATCTTGAGCAATCATTACATTTATTCCAGTTTTCTCTTGTAATAATTTATCTAATCCATCTATTAAGCATCCTCCACCTGTCATATAAATTCCCTTGTCACTAATATCTGCTGCAAGTTCTGGTGGTGTTCTTTCTAGTACACTATGAACTGCATCTACAATCATCATTGCAGGTTCTATCAATGCTTCTAACATTTCGCTTGAATGTATTGTTGCAGTTTTTGGTAATCCTGTTGATAAATCTCTACCTCTTATTTCCATTTCTGCATCTTGAATTTTTGGATACACACATCCAACATTTATTTTTAGGTCTTCTGCTGTTCTTTCTCCTATTGCAATGTTATGTTTTTTCTTAATATATTTTACTATATATTCATCAAATTTATCTCCTGCAACTTTTAATGATGTGCTTACAACTGAACCTCCAAGAGAGATAACTGCTATATCTGTTGTTCCTCCACCAATATCAACTACCATATTTCCACATGGTTTTGATATATCTATTCCTGCTCCTATTGCTGCTGCAATTGGTTCTTCTATTAGATATACTTTTCTTGCCCCTGCTTGTATTGCTGCATCTATTACTGCTTTTTTCTCTACTTCTGTTACTTGTGATGGTATACATATCATTATTCTTGGTGCAAATATTGATTTTCCACAAACTTTTCCTATAAAGTGTTTTAACATTTTTTCTGTTACTGTGTAGTCTGATATTACGCCTTCTCTAAGTGGTCTTGTTGCTATGATATTTCCAGGTGTTCTTCCTATCATCCTTCTTGCTTCTCCACCTACTGCTAGTACATCTCCAGAGTTTCTATCTACTGCTACTACTGATGGTTCTCTTAGTACTATTCCTCTTCCTTTTATATATACTATTACTGTAGCAGTTCCTAAATCTATTCCTACGTCTTGTCCAAATCCAAATTTTAACATGTAACTTCTTCCCTTCTTTATTTTATTTGTTTCACTTTTGTTACATTTTCGTTACGATTATATTACAAATTGCAAAATTTATCAATAGATTTGATTGAATTTTTTATTTTTTTATATTATAATAATTATAGTTTGCAGTTTATAATTTATTTTTAATGAAATTAATGATTTATTTATTTTTTTGTTGCCCCATTCTAAAAATTCTAACAAAAGTTTATCAACTTTTGAGAATTTTTGAACGGTCCCCCCGAATCACTTCAAAATAAATAAATGATTAATTTCATAAATATATTTTTTATACTGTAAATGGTAACATTATAATATTTAATATAAAATTTTTAGGAGATTCAAATGAAAGATTACATATATAATTCAAAATCTGAAAATGATACAAAAAAAATAGCCTTTAAAATGGCTTCTATGCTAAAAAAAGGTGATGTTCTAGTACTTTGTGGTGATTTAGGCTCAGGAAAAACAAAATTTACAGAAGGTTTTCTAACTTATTTTGGCTTAGAAAATGAGATTTCAAGTCCTACATTTACTATTGTTAATGAATATAAAAAAAACAATATCAATATTTATCATTTTGATGTTTATAGATTAGAAGATTCCTCCGAATTTTATGCTATTGGTGGAGATGAATATTTTGAAAATGGTATTTGCTTAATTGAATGGGGCGAGTTAATTCAAGATGCACTACCCAATGAATACATTAAAATTGATTTTTCAAGAAATGACTTGAATGAAAACGAGAGAGTTTTGAATATTAAATCTATTGGTGAAAAATATGATAATATTATTGAAAGTTTGAAAGGAGAATAATTTTGAAAATTTTAGCAGTTGATACTTCTAGTAAATTGTGCAGTGTAGCAATTTTAGAAGATAAAAATTTAATAAAAAAATTAGAATTAGACAATGGTTTAACACATTCTGAAACATTAATGCCTTTAATCCAACAATTATTGAATGAATGCTCATTAAGTTTAAATAATATTAATTTACTTGTTTCTGATATTGGGCCTGGTTCTTTTACAGGAATTAGAATTGGTGTTTCATCTTGTAAGGCTTTTTCAGACAGTTTAAATATTCCATGTGTTGGAATTTCTAGTCTTGAAGTTTTAGCATATAACATCCAAAATGACGGTATTATTTGTAGCACAATTGATTGTAAAAATAATAATTGCTATTTTGCTTTATATGAATTAAATTCAGGAAATTACAATGTTCTTATAGAGCCTTGTGCAAAGTCTGTTAATGATGTATTGGATTTATTAAATTCTCAATATTATAACAAATGTATTTCTTTTGTTGGTGATGGTATTCCTAGTGAAAAATTGCATAGTATTTATGATAATAATGCAGATTCAGAAGTTACCAAAAATATAATATCATCTTATCTAAATGTTGAAAATTTGGGAACTGCCGGTTATAAAAAATTTATTAATAACAAAAAAATAGGTGAAGAAATATTGCCTTTATATTTAAAAAAGCCTCAAGCGCAAATTCAACTAGAAGAGAAATTAAAAGCAAAAATTTAGAAAATTAAGTTTGTAAAACAATATTTTTAATCAAATTTTGTGCCTTTTAAGAAAGGAATATTAGTAATTATGGATTTTAAAATTAGTAAAATGTCTATTGAAGACTTAAAAAGTATTAAAAATATCTTAACTACAGATTTTGATAATTTTTGGAGTTTTGATATTTTAGAAGAAGAATTAGAATGTAGCAATTCATATGTTATTGTCGCCAGAGATATCAATAACACTATCGTTGGTTTTGCAGGTATAAAAGTAATTTTGGATGAAGCAGACATTATGAATATTGTTGTAAAAAAAGATTTTAGGCATCATGGTATTGGCTCACTTTTACTAGAAAATTTAATAAATTATTCAAAAAATATAAATTTAAAAACTATCACTTTAGAAGTTAATGAAAATAATCTTTCTGCCATTCGTTTATATGATAAATTTTCTTTTGATAAATTAGGAATTAGAAAAAAATACTATAATGGAGAAAGTGATGCTATTATAATGAGCAAACAACTATAAGAAAATGTCCTTTGGGAGACAGTTCTATTTAGGACCTCACCTTCAAAAAGGACATTTTTTACACATATTTTTCAACTTTCACAACTGTTCTTCCGCTTCTAGTATTTCCACCAAATTCCTTGACAATAAATCTGCCTTTTCCTCTGATAGTTATAACATCTCCCAATTTAACTTGTTTAGAAGCCTTTGTTTCATTTTGACCATTTATAAAAACTCTTTCGCTATCAATAATTTGAACTGCCTTACTTCTAGAAGTTCTTGCTAAATCTGACACAAAATTATCAAGTCTTAAAGAAGGAACAATAATATTTAATTTCTCAACTTTGATTTCTTGTTCTTTTAATTCTTGTAATCCAACAATATCTATTTTGGCATTTTCAAATCTTGTTAATGTTCCTAATTCTTGTTTCAATGTTTCAGTTGATTCATCTTTTACCAAAATATCTGCTCCATCATCTGAAACAAGAATATCTCCAACCTTTTCTCTTTTCATTCCAAGTTTTACAATTCCACCTAAATAATTTCTATGTGAATACTTACCTTTTTCTTCATCTCCAAGTGAAATCCTTATAACTTTGATAATTTTTGAATAATTCTTTTCTACCATGCTCATATTGTATTTTTCAGGATATATTATAAGTACATTTCTTTCCGCATTTTCAAAGCCACCATATAATATATAATTTTCAAATTCAATTTTTTTCATAAATGTCTTTGCTAATGCAACTTGATACATATCTAAAAAATCTGTATATTCTAGTTTTTCTCTTTGTTTTGAGAATTCGATTTTGTCAAGTATTTGTGCCAATAACATTTTATCTTCTTGTTTTTTGTAGTCACTTAATATTTTTTGTTTATCCATCTTTCCTCCATTCTGTACACTGCTTCAAAAATTCGTCTGGCCACGCCTGTTTTTCAAACTTAATATCTTGTAAATTATTTTCTACAATTAATTCTTCTATTGCCGTTCCTAATCCATTAATTTTTGTGCCATCTTCTATTGTAATAACATTTTTTGTTTTTTCTATTGATTTTTTTATTATTTCCTCATCTAATGGTTTCAAAAATCTTACATTTATAACGTCTGCTTCAATTCCATTTATTTTAAGTCTATTTGCCATTTCCATTGCATCTGCAACTCTTTTTCCAATTGCAATAATACTTGCATCTTGTCCTTCTCTTAAAATTTCTGCCTTTCCAAGTTCAATTTTTTGATGTTTTTCAAATTTGATATTTTCATCTTGCCCACCTCTTGGATATCTTATAACAACTGGCTTATTTAATTTTACTGCAAATTCCATCATATCTTCTAATTCTCTAAAATCTTTTGGTGCCATTATTGTTAAATTTGGTACAAGTCTAAAAAACGCCATATCTAGTGTACCTTGATGTGTTTCTCCATCTGCTCCTACAACTCCTGCTCTATCAACACACATTATAACAGGCAAATTTTGCATTGCTATATCATGTATTACCTGGTCATATGCTCTTTGATAAAATGATGAATAAATAGGCACAAATGGAATCATTCCATCTATTGCCATTCCTGCAGCCATTGTTAAAGCATGTTGTTCTGCAATTCCAATATCAAAAAATCTTGATGGATATTCTTTTGCGAATTTTGTAAGCCCTGTTCCATCTTTCATAGAGGCTGTAACTGCTACTATTCTTTTATCTTTTTTTGCTAGTTCTATTAACTTCTCTCCAAATATTTTTGAATAGTCATCTTTTTTTTCTTTTTTTGTTTTTCCTGTCTCAATATCAAATGGTGCAGTTGCATGAAATTTATCAGGATTTTCTTCTGCTATTTTATAGCCCTTCCCTTTTTTTGTTAATACATGTATCAACACCGGCCCTGTTACTTGTTTACTAAGTTTCATTATATTCTCTAGTTGCTCAATATCATGTCCATCAACTGGTCCTAAATAAGTAAATCCAATGTCCTCAAAAAACATTTTTGGTATTATCAATTGTTTTATACTTCTTTTTACTCTTTGAACTATTTTAACTATTGGTTTTCCTATAATTGGTATTTTACTAATTATTTTTTTTCCCGATATGTTTGATTTTGTATATAATTTTTTTGTTCTTAGTTTACTCAAAAACATATTAAGACCACCAATATTTTTTGATATACTCATCTCATTATCATTTAATATAACTGTCATATGCGTTTTGCTAAATCCTGCATCATTTAACGCTTCTAGTGCCATTCCACCTGTTAATGCCCCATCACCTATTACTGCTATTACTTGATTTTTTTCGCCTTTTAAGTCTCTTGCTCTTGCCATTCCTAGTGCCGCAGATATTGAGGTGCTACTATGTCCTGTGTTAAAACTATCATATTCTGATTCGCTTGTTTTTGGAAATCCTGCTAAGCCGTCTAATTGTCTTAATGTTTTGAATTGTTCCCTTCTTCCTGTTATTATTTTGTGTGCATATGCTTGGTGACCAACATCCCATACTATTTTGTCTTTTGGTGTATTGAATACACTATGTAACGCAATTGTTAGTTCTATGACTCCTAAATTTGATGCTAGATGACCTCCATTTTTTGAAACAGTTTCTAATATATATTCTCTTAATTCTTGTGCTAATTTTTCTTTTTCTTCTTTTTTTAATTTTTTTACGTCTTCTGGCGAATTTATTTTTTCTAACATTTAAAGTCTCTCCTATTTTGTCTTTAATGCTTATATTTTTATTGGTGCCAACAAAGTAATTATCTACAACTTTTTTCGGCTCTCTTGACAATTGATACAAATATCAATCAATTTATTAAAGTATATCATATTTTTTATAAATTGCAATAAATTTTTTCAAAAAAGTTACCACAAAATCTTGTTCTTAAGTGTTGATTTTTATTATTTCCCATGCTATACTATTTAACATAGGAAATGGGAATAAGCAGATGTGGTTTGCCACTTTTAATCCACAACTTATGTTGTGAGTGAGGAGGTGGTACTATGATAGAAGCTGTTTTATTAGAAATAATATACTTACTTTTATTTGTTATAATTGTCGAAACTATTATAGTATTTGCCTTAATTATACTGGTTATAATTTTAAGCAAATAGACAATAAAAAAACACATCTGTACTTGACGGTTAGATGTGTTTTTTTACATATATAACTGGCAAACCACGTTTGTGGATTCTCCATTTCCTATTTTTATTATAATCAAATTTATTGAAAAAGTCAATAAAAATTGCAATTTATTATTTTTTCTAATATTCCAATTGTTGTTTTTTTCTAACATATAATACTTTCATTTTATATTGAACTCTCAATGGAATAGGCATAGTAGACCAACCTGTAATAAATTCATTAACTTTCAAATGCAAATCTATTTTGTTTTTTTCTTCTGTTGTAACTTTTGATTGAATTTTGCTTAATTCTATTGTATTATCTGTTCTTAATACAATCTCATCTTTTGTTATATTTATTATTTCTGCTTCACTATAATTAAAGTGAAAAACACTTCCTTTAGGAATATCATATAAATTCAGCTGTTCAACTGTTCCTCCTACATAATTAGTTTCAATCCTTATTCCACATACTAAATCATAATCTTCCGTTTCATCATCAGTTATATTTAAGTTGTTAAAATCCGTAAAGTTGAGATATTGTTCTATCTCATATTCATTATTGGGCTGTTGTTGAATTTCTTTATTTCTTATATTAGTTACAATTTCTATATTTTTAACAAAAGCAACAAAATTATTATAAAATTCTTGCCAATTATTCGGACAATATTCTATTCCAGCATATCTTTTTGCCCCATTATTGTTTGTTTTTATTAAAATAGACCACTCTGATTCAGGACTAATACTTTTTACAAAAAAATTTTTCCACTCATTACATATTGATACTAAATATGTTACGAATTTATAAAATGCTTCACTATCTATATTGTGCTTTTCAACAAGCTTTGTTCCATTTATAAAATGTTTAATTTCGTTTTCATTTATTCTAAATTTATCATTACCTATGACTATCACTAATTCATTAACATCTTGTTCAAAATATACTGGATTATTCATTCCTATGCTCTCCTAATATTCATTATTTTTTAAATATACATTTTATCTTATTGAATATTTTTGTAAATAAAGACACTTTATATTCAACCATTGCTACATTATCACTAATATTATCAGTTTCAATATTAATTTGATTTTTGTTTTTAAAAATATCATTTGGATTATATTTTTCATATTTTTCTTTTTCAAGTTTTTCCATATCATATTTTTCTTTTTCTTCAATTCGTTGTTTTTGATAATCAGTAGCCCAGTATTCTTTAAAAATATTAGCTAAAATCGCTTTTGCCTCTTTTGAAATATTTTGTTCCGACAATGGCTTTTCTTCATCTATTTCAAAGTTATAATCTTCTTTCATATTATCTAGCCACAACAATAATTTTTCACTTGGAATTTTATTTACATCATCTTGATTTGTATATTTTAGTATTTCTATTACTTCTCTATATGCACAAGCATAATTTTCAGCTACCATTTTTATATTCTCCTTTGTTTTATTTATCTAATTCATCTAATGATGATTCTCTTAGTGCTTCTAATTCATCCTCTACTCTTTGAGCTTCTCTTTTATCTTGAGTAGGAGTATTTATAGTTGCCTTTCCAATATCTATTGCAGTAAATCTTGGTTTTGGCAGAGGTTCTGCAAAAGCTTTTGAAAAACTGAATCCACCTAATCCACCAAATCGCATATCTAGTGATTCTCGTGCTTTTCTTTCTTGATCTCTTTTCCTTGTTTGTTCTGTCAAATCCCAACTATCAATTTTAGTTTCACTTGATTCGCTTTTATCTATATATGTTCCTTCTAAATTTTTCTTTTCAATATTTGCATCCAATGGTCTTGTTCCTTCGATACTTTTACTCATTTTTTCACCTCATAATAATTATAACATTTTTAATTTTTATTGTAAACAGTAACAGAACAATTAAATTATTCTTATTGACTTCTTCCAAAATTTTTTATATTAGATAGTCGTCAGATATAGATATAAATTATTTAGTCAAATTTGTAGTCATAATAAATTTTAGGAGGTTTTTAGAAATGAATAATGAAATTACATATCACAAAGTTGGAGATTATTATTTGCCTAATATATATTTAAAAAAAGATAAATATGAAAAAGATTATCAAATTGGAAAGTATGGTCATTTAAGACTAGAGTATTTAAAAATGCATAAGAAAGCTGAATATACTATAATGCTTATGGACGGTAGTTTAAGAAAACATATTCTAGATACTGATAAACAAGCTAAAGAAAGATTTGAAATACTTATGAAACAAATGCTAGAAAAAAATCCTATTGATGAAGAATTAAAAAATACTGATACTTTAAAATGGGTTGGTCTTATGAATAATTATAAGCATTCAGCAGAAGAAATAATATTACGTGAATTTATTTATCTATAAATTATGATTTATAGATTATAAAAATCAAATAATATAACTAAAGAAAAATTATCAAATTCATAACAAAAAATAGCAAATAAGACTTATATGTTTTTATTTGCTATTTTCTATTATAATTCCATTTCTTGACCATTTTGTTGTAATTGATTATCTATTGTTTTTTCTCGTATTCCTGAATTTCCATTTAATCCGTTTCTAGAACTAAATAATATCTTTAATCTTTCTAGATAGCCATCATAATCATATGTTTTACATCTTTCATCAATGCTTAGATCAGATTTTTCTGAATAAGTAATTTTAATTTTTTTAGTTACTTTTGCAAATTCTTCAATTCCTTGATTAAAGGTATCAATATCAGAAGTCATTATTGTTCCCATAATTTCTTCTAGTAATTTTTTTACTTTTTCATCAGAAAAAATTTCATTTCTTACATCTTCTAGTACACCCATTTGAACACCTCTATTGTTCTCTAATTTATGAATAATTTCTGGGATTAAATCCATTCTTTTTTCTTCTTTCAGAGTTCGAACCATTTCCTGTACTTTTTCAAACTCTAATTTTGCACATTGAGTTCCATCTATTACAGCAAGTGGAATGCCTAATTCAGCTGATAATCTTTTAGCTGCCTGCCACCTATAATTTTTATTATCATTAATGTCATCTAGAGTTTCTGCTATAAATACTGCAAAAGTAGGAGTTCTATTTACTAGTTTACCATCTCTTTCAATTTTTCTTTCAACTAGTAATTCATTATATATTTTAGATGAATTTATTTCTGTTTGAGGCGTTAAAAACCTATTCATTCCTAAGTCTTCCCAATCATAGAAAGGATAATCAACAGTCCCAGCATCTTGATTTCTAGCTTCTAGTAATTGATTCTCGTCAATATCTGAAAAGGCTAGTAAATAAGTGTCGTCAACTACTCCAAGAAAATCATCTCCAATATATGAGCATGATATAGTATGGTTTTTATCTGCTCTATCCCAGTCAGCTTTTAAATCATCGAAATTATGATTATGAAAGTATATTCCACCTAATGAAGTTAGTATCATGTTAAAGTCTGCTCTATCATTATTTCTTCCTAAAACATTATATATTTTAACATCAACTTTTTTTCCTTTTGTTTTAACACTTTGTGTTCCTATATAATCTTCTTCATTAACTTGATATAAAGTTTCTTTATATTTGTGTAAATAAGCATTCTTTAAATTTGGTACTATGTTAATTGTACCTTCATAATTAGCATAATTTTCATCAAGATCAATTTGTCTTAATCTATCAATATCATCTTCTTGTAATATTGTCATTAATTCTTTAATTATTCTTGTGTCTTCTGATTGTTCAATTTGGTCTATTTCATGTCCAAAAGCACTACATAAGATTTTTGCTTTCTCTAGATTCATTCCATATTTTGCCTGAATGATTCCATATCTTATTCTATCTAATTCGTTTAAATCTTGCATTTCTTGTAGAAATTCAAATGGGAAAAGAGAAATTTCTTCTTCAGAATTCATATTTTTTCCGTATTCTTCTTCAGCTATTTTGGGATTATCTATTATCTGTTGACACATTTCTTTTCTTTTTGCATAGTAATCTTTTAACTGACTTAAATCACTCAAACGAAATTCACTATTACTTAATATTATACTAATAGCTTTTAATCTATCTTTTTCATTCAAATTTTGTAATTCTTCCAAACTTAAATTTTTACAAGAAGAAGGATATAAATTACTTATTCGCTCATTAAAGTCTATTAAATTGTAATTTAATATATAAGAATAAGTCTGTAAAGCATCTTTAGATAGCTCTAATATATTTTCTTGTTTAAGTCTATCAGTAATTATTCGCTCTAATCTAGCTTTGCCAAATAAATCTACTAAATCTTTATCTAACATTCTAATATCTAATGTTTCAAGTAAATGCTTATTTCTCGTTAATAATTCATGCAATAGTTCCTTAACTTCTTTTTGCTTTAATTCATCTGGGAAATTTCTATTTATTTCATCTTCTGTCTCTTTATCCCACATTTTAGAAGAAACAAATCTACTTTTTATTTTATCAATGATATTAGTAAACCATTTTCTAATAGGCTTATCTTTATATTTTACTAATTGATTATTAGTTTTCATTGTTCACCTTTTCTAAAAATATTTTTTCATTTAAATTATAGCATTGTTTTTTTTACTTTACAATGAAATAGATTAAAGATTGTAATTTTTTTCTTGACATTTACATAAAGTCATGATATATAATAATTGTATTTTATAGTACACTGAAAAATTAATAGACACGAAACACTAGTTAGTAATGTGGTACAATAAGCTATTCTCCCACTTTGAGACATAGAGAATTAAGATTTGTAATAAGCTTACTAGCCCAATGCGGTGAAAAATATTTTGGCTAGTTTAGAAGAATAGTTTGTAAAATGTCCAGCAGTGGTTAAGACCGATTAGCATGTTTCAAATAAAATTCACTACTTTGCAAAAAAATTGCAATATTGGTAGTTTTATTTGTTGTGCCTAATGGGTCTTTTTGTTATGGTTACGAAAATAGATAAATATGTATTGCCCTTTTTTCTTACAAAGCATAGCAAAAAGATATTGAAAAAATTTTATGCAGGTATGCAAAAAAATTTTTCAGTAGTCAAAATAATATTTGAATGGAGATGAAAATATTATTTTGATTTGGCGAAGCCAAACATAAATTATCTATCGCAAGATTAGATAATTTATGAGCACTCCGCTAGGAGCCCACGACATCTTTGCAAACGAAGTTTGAAAGTGTCATAGTGGGTTACATACTTTCGAAGAAAGTTATGTAACAGCTCCCTTTGGTCGCTTCTTGCTACCTGCAAGAAAGGATATTTAAATGGGAAAAACAAACTATTCAGTAGCTAGAGTAGAAACTTATACTAGAGTAAGTATTGTAAAAGCAGAAAGACATAATGAAAGGAAAAACGAATCTTACTCTAATATGAATGTTAACTTAACTCAAACACCAAACAATGTGCATTACAAAAAATGCAAAAAAACTTATAACGAAAGATTAAAAGAAATGATTGATGATGGAAAAATATCACTTCGAGGACTAAAAGATAATGCAAAAGTATTTGATGAAATTATATTTGATATTAACTCTGAATATTTTGAACAAAATGGTGGTTATGAATTTGCAAAAGGCTTTTATGTAAAGGCATTCCACTTTGCTAAAAAAGAAATGGGCAGTAATAATATTATATCAGCAGTTATGCACGCAGATGAACTAAATACTTCCCTATCAGAAGAATATGGAAAGCCTGTGTATCACTATCATTTGCATGTTATAGCAATACCTGTTGTAAAAAAAGAAATAAAGTGGTCTAAAAGATGTAAAGATAAATCTTTAATTGGTACTACAAAAGAAATAATTAATCAAGTAAGTCATAGTAAGAAATGGAAATCAGAACAAGTAACTGATAACTTTGGTAATCCAGTATATGATGAAAATGGAAAAGCTAAACTAATAAAATCATATAGCTTATTACAAGATAGATTTTTTCAATATATGTCTGATAGTGGTTATAGAGGATTTATTCGTGGTATAAAAGGTAGTAACAAAGAACATTTAACAGATTTAGAATTTAAAATAAAGAAAGAAACTGAAAAACTAGAAAAAATAACAAATAGTGTTGATGAAAAACAATCTAATTTTGATAGTTATATGCAATATGCTAAACAAATAGATGATATCTCTAATTTAGGCAAGCAAAAGAAGTTTTCAAAGAAAATAGAATTAGAACCAAATGATTATGAAACATTGACTCAATATGCTAAAAAAGGAATTGTAGCAGATAAAGAAATTTATGAACGAGATACTAGAATTGAAACTCTAAGAAACACCTTAAATAAATGGATAGAAAAATATGATGGTTTAGTAGAAAAAACAAAAGACTACTTCCACGCTTTAAAACTTGCACCACAAAGAGTTGCAGATTTTTTTAAAGGTTTGTTCGATAAAGAAAAACAAGATGAATTAGAAAGACAAAAACTAAAGAACTCTCCTGAATACAAGAAAAGGAGGGCTAGTTATGAACGATAATAATGAAAAATATAGAATTGAACTATCTAATGAAGAATATGAATATGTTGAAAAAATAAAGCAAGAATATTATAAAAAATTAGAAAATATGACTAAAGATGAAAGATTACAATATTTTAGAGATAATATTGCAATAGAAAATAATTTGAACATTGAAAAAGAAATAAACGGCACAATATACAAAGTAAACACTTACTTTGATGAAAATGCTGAGGAAAGCATTTTAAATAAATTTTTTAGACTAACAAAAAAATAATAAGAATCACTTGCACTGTAAAAACGAATATGGTATTATGTGAACACTACAAAATAAAACTTTGTAATAATTTATATCATATTCGGCTGTCTAAAAGAAAGGAGTTTTTATGGGACAGTCAAATAATGAAAAAATAACTGCTTTATATTGCCGTTTATCAAGAGATGATGAACAGCTAGGAGAAAGCAATAGTATTAAAAATCAAAAATCAATTTTAAGTAAATATGCAAAAGATAATCATTTTAAAAATACTCAATTTTTTGTAGATGATGGTTATTCTGGAACTAGTTTTACAAGACCTGCTTTTATGGAATTAATGGAACTTGCAGAACAAGGTAATATTGGAACAATTATAGTAAAAGACCATTCAAGACTTGGCAGAAATAGACTTGTAGTCGGTCAATTATTAGAAGAAGATTTCGTAAGGCTTAATATTAGGTATATTGCAATAATGGACAATATTGATACTGATAAAGGATTAAATGATTTTCTTCCTATACAAGACTGGTTTAACGAAATGCACGCCAAAAATACAAGTCAAAAAGTTAGAGCAGTATTTAAAAATAAAGAAAATTCGGGTATTTCTATTACAAGTTGTCCACCTTATGGTTATTTAAAATCTCCAGAAGATAGTACTAAATGGATAGTTGATGAACCAGCTGCAAAAATTGTAAGAAAAATTTTCAACTTATGTATTAGTGGTTTCGGTGCAACACAAATTGCTAAAATTTTAAAGGAAGAAAATATAATGACACCAACTGAACACAAACAAAACATAGGATTAAAAACTAATACTAATTTACCAGAAGTAAAACATTTTTGGAGTGCTAGGACAGTAAGTTGTATTTTAGATAGACAAGAATATATAGGAGATACTGTAAACTTTAGAACTGCAAGAAAATCTTTTAAGGATCATACTAAAGTTCACTATCCAAAAGAACAATGGAAAATATTTAAAAATACCCATGAGCCTATTATTGATGAAGAAACTTGGAATACTGTTCAAAGAATTAGAAATAATAAACGTAGAACTACTAAAACAGGTAAAGTAAGTATCTTCTCTGATCATTTGTTTTGTAAGGAATGTGGAGCTAAACTTTATTATTGTACTGCTAATAATTTTACACCAGATAAAGACTTTTATAGATGTTCAAACTATAAAAATAATTCTACAAAATCTTGTACTAGTCATAATATAAAGGATATCGTACTACTAGAATTAGTATTAAATAATATTAAACAAGTAATATCTTATATTTCTTCTTATGAAGATTTGTTTGTAAAAGAAAAATTAGATGCTTCACTAGAAGAACAACACAAAGAAAACATTACTAATAAAAAATTATTATCACAATACGAAAAACGAGTGAAAGATATTGATAATTTGATACAGCATATTTACGAAGATAACATTTCTGGAAAAATTACTGATGACAGATTTACAACCTTATCTTTAAATTATGAAAAAGAACAAAAAGACTTAAAAGAAAAAATCAATGAGCTATCTACTACTATTGATAAAACTATACAAAAACAAATAGATTTAACAACTTTTATTACTAAGGTTAAAAAATATACTGAAATCAAAGAATTAACACCAGAAATTGTAAACGAACTAATTGATAAAATATATGTATATGAAAAAACTAAGTTGAATGGTAAAAAATATCAGCAAATAGATATTCACTATTCAGGAGTTGGAATAATAGGTATTCCATTAAATGAATATGAATTAGAAAATGCCTTTCAGCAGAGTATTAAAAATAAACAAACAGCATAGTATTCAAACTATACTGTAAATATTAAAGGAGTACTTTACCAATAAATGTCCTTATTGGAAGTACTCCTTACTGATTGATTTTCATATCTATCTGTTCTATTAGTTCGAACAGAAACGTCATTGGTGGAGACGAGGGGAGTCGAACCCCTGTCCATAATACCTTCCAAATAGACCTCTACAAGTTTATTTTATCTTTTTTATTCATTATTAATTCGCGGATAAACACGCTAATTAATAATATAGTTTTATAAAATTACCCTCTACTCCTAAAACAAAAGTAGATTTGTTTCCTACTTTAGTTATAACACCCTTGCTAAATCAGTAGGCTATTTAGTTTGGATGACGCCACAATTAGGCAGCGTATGCTAATTCTTCGTTTTTAGCGTTTATTTTTAGTTTCCCGTTTTTTTAAGTGGCCAACGAGAATCCACTACTTGCTATCTATTTTTCTAGTAATATGTCGAAACCTTTACGTCCCCATGTGCTTTTTATTATACCATATACATTTATATTTATCAATATTTTCTAGTATTATTTTTAGTAAAAATAGTTACAATTATTACAATACACAAGCCTTAATTTTTTTGGACTGCGATTTTTAACAACTTTTATAAATTTATAACATACTATATTTTAGGTGATAAATATGTCTATTGTACCAACAAAAATTAATTATAACTATTCATTAATGCAACAAAACTTATCAATTTTAAAAAGCTTTTATCCTTTTTTATCAATTCAAATAGTCGGAAAAAGTATTCTTTCAAAGAATATTTATGTAATCAAACTACGGGAATGGCCCAAAAGAAGTATTCTATTCAGGTTCAATACACGCAAATGAATGGATAACAAGCACTTTACTTATGAAATTTATTGAAGATTATTGCATATCATATAATAATAACTCTACCCTCTATAACTATTCTGTTCAAAAATTATTTAACAATGTTACCATTTATATTATGCCAATGGTCAATCCTGATGGTGTTGATTTAGTTACTGGTAATATACCCAAAACGTCCAATTCTTTTGTTTATACTAAAAATATCAGTAAGAATTTTCCTGATATTCCGTTTCCAAATCGGATGGAAAGCAAATATTCTTCGGTACAGATTTAAATTTACAGTTTCCTGCGGGTTGGGAAAGTGCAAAACAAATCAAATATTCTCAAGGATTTAATAAACCTGCTCCTAGAGATTTTGTTGGATTTCGGTCCTTTAACAGAACCAGAATCTATTGCAATTTATAATTTCACTCTTGCTCATAATTTTGAATTAACAATTTCCTTTCACACTCAAGGTCAAGAAATATATTGGAATTTTCAAAATATCAATCCTCCACTAGGATATGAGATTGGAACCAAATTTGCCAAATCGAGTGGATATATTCTAACTGATGTTCCTTATAATTCAAGTTTTGCAGGTTATAAAGATTGGTTTATTCAAGATTATAATAGACCTGGTTATACAATTGAGGCAGGTTTAGGAGAAAATCCTTTACCTATTACCCAATTTGATGAAATATACAAAAATAATTTAGGCATTTTAATTTTAGGAGCCATTTCGACAGACTTTTTATTAAAACAGTTTTAAAATATTCTATACAACCAAATGAAATACGCATTTGAAAGGAGGAATGCATTATGACAAAAGATGTTCTTTTAAGTACCGAATTTGATTCTGCTTATGATGCAATGATAGCACTTAATGTTTTTTTAGAAAATATTGATGCTTTACCTACAGATAGCAGAGCAAACTATCAAAATCTAAGAGCAATTGGCAATCGGATTTATGAATAATTCCTCTAACAGGTACTATATATAGCGCCTAAAAAAGGCAGATGACTAAAATCTGCCTTTTTTCTATATATTATGCCGTTTCCTTACTATTTTGAGGAATATGTCTATCTTTTTTATTTTTTTGTTGTTCCTCTGTTTTTTCTCTTATAATAAGTTCCGGTGCCTTTTTATCTAAAACTGTTTCCTTAGTTATTATACATTTTGCAATGTCTGGTGTTGATGGAACATCAAACATAATATCTCTCATTATTTCTTCAATAATTGAACGTAAACCTCTAGCGCCTGTTTTTCTTTCAATTGCCTTATCAACAATTGCTTCTAATGCATCTTGTCTGAATTCTAGTTCTACATCATCCATTTCTAATAATTTTTGATATTGTTTTACCAATGCATTTTTTGGCTCTGTTGCTATTTTTATTAAAGCATCTTTATCCAAGTCTTTAAGTGTTGCAATAATTGGTAATCTTCCTATAAATTCTGGAATTAAACCATATTTTAATAAATCTTCTGGTAACATTTCTTGGAACACTTCATATTTATTGATTTCTTTTGCACTTTCGATTTTTGTTCCAAATCCTATACTCTTTTTACCAGTTCTATCCTTTATAATATTTTCTAGTCCTTCAAAAGCTCCCCCACAAATAAATAAGATGTTTTCTGTATTTATTTGTATCATTTCTTGATTTGGATGTTTTCTTCCTCCTTGAGGTGGTACTGATGCAATCGTGCCTTCAACAATTTTTAATAATGCTTGTTGTACACCCTCACCACTAACATCTCTTGTAATTGATAAATTTTCTGATTTTCTTGTTATTTTATCAATTTCATCTATATACACTATACCTTTTTCTGCTTTTTGGATATCTCCATCTGCTGCTTGAATAAGTTTTAATAAGATATTTTCAACGTCTTCTCCAACATATCCTGCTTCTGTAAGTGTTGTTGCATCAGCTATTGCAAATGGCACATTTAATATTTTTGCAAGTGTTCTAGCAAGTAATGTTTTTCCACATCCTGTTGGTCCTAAAAGTAAAATGTTACTTTTTTGTATTTCCACATCATCTTTTTTCTCACTTTCTTCGTGAGCTATTCTTTTATAATGATTATAAACTGCTACTGATAAAGTCTTCTTTGCTTCTTCTTGACCAATTACATAGTCATCCAAAATTTTCTTTATTTCTTTTGGACTAGGTATTTTATCTAGTTCATTTAATGTGTATCCTACATCTTCATCTTCATAGCATTCTGCATCTATTATACTTGTGCATAAATCTACACATTCATCACAAATATACACACCTGGTCCAGCAACTATTTTTTTTACACTATCTTGTGATTTGCCACAAAATGAACATCTTACATTTTTTGGTACATCATTTCTAGCCATAATTTTCCTCCATCTTTACCCTTTATTAAATTCTTTTATCCATAATACCATCAATCAAACCATATTCTAAAGCTTCTTGTGCTGACATGTAGTGGTCTCTTTCAGTATCCTTTTCAATTTGCTCAATTGGTTGCCCTGTTTTTTCACTTAATAATTTATTTAATTTTTCTCTTGTTCTTATCATGTGATCTGCGTGAATTTTGATTTCAGTTGCTTGACCTGAAATTCCTCCACCTTGACCACCTATTAATGGTTGATGTATTAATATTTCAGAGTTTGGTGTTGCAAATCTTTTTCCTTTTTCTCCATTTGCTAAAAGAACTGCTCCAAAACTTGCTGCTAAACCTACACATATTGTTGTTACTGGGCATTTGATGTAATTCATTGTGTCTACAATTCCCATACCATCTGTTATTGATCCTCCTGGTGAGTTTATATAAAGAAAAATCTCTTTATCTGGATCTTCAGATTCTAGAAATAACAATTGTGCTATTACTAGACTTGCTGATGTAGGATTTACATCTTCTCCTAAAAATATAATTCTATCTTTTAATAATCTTGAGAATATATCGTATGATCTTTCTCCTTTACTTGTTTGTTCAACTACATAAGGAACTAAACTATCTTTTTCAAACATAACTTTTCCTCCTTTAAAACACAAAAAGTTGGCATGAAAATATTTGTTTTTTTCACCCCAACCTTTCATTATTTATTTTTTCATTTTTGCATTTTTAACTAAAAATTCTAAAGCCTTTTCAGATTCTAATCCACTTTTTATGTATTTTCTAACATTTTCATTTTCCATAAATTCTTTATCATCTGATTTTCCATAGTTTTTAGCCATTTCTTTCATTTTTTCAACTATCTCGTCTTCTGTTGCTTCAATTTTTTCTGCTTTTATAACTGCTTCTAACATTAATCTTGATTTTATAGCTTCTATTGCTTGAGGTTCATATTCTTTTTTAACTTCTTCAGCTGTTTTACCCATCATTTGAAGATATTGTTCAAGTTTTAATCCTTGGTAAGAAAGTTTTGTTTCAATATTTCTTAACATATCTTCTGTTTCTGTTTCTATCATTCCAGATGGAATATCAACTTTTACATTTTCGCATACTGCTTTTATAACAGCATCTTCTGTTTCATATTTTTGTTTTTGTTCATTATCTTTTTCTAATCTGTCTTTGATGCTTTTCTTTAATTCTTCTAATGTATCAAATTCACTAACATCTTTTGCGAATTCGTCATCTAATTCTGGTAATTCTTTCTTTTTGATTTCATGAACTTTTACTTTAAATGTTGCATCTTTTCCAGCTAAGTCTTTTGAGAAGTATTCTTCTGGGAATTTAACTTTTATATCTCTTTCTTCATCAATTTTCATTCCAATTATTTGGTCTTCAAATCCTGGGATAAATGTGTTGCTTCCTATTTCTAATTCGTGACCTTCAGCTTTTCCACCTTCAAATGCTACTCCATCTACAAATCCTTCAAAATCAATTACTGCTATATCACCTTTTTCTACTGGTCTATCTTCTATTGATATTAATCTTGAATTGTGTTCTTGCATATGTCCTAATTCATGGTTGATATCCTCGTCTGATACAGTATACTCTATTTTTGGTATTTCTATACCTTTATATTTTCCAAGTTCTGCTTCTGGTTTTGTTTGGAAAACTGCAGTAAATATTAAATCTTTTCCTTTTTCAATTTGTGTAACATCAATTTCAGGTCTACTAACTGCTTCGATATTGTTTTCCTTTAATGCTTCTTCTAATTCTGCTGGTACTACTTGGTTGAATGCATCTTCGTAGAAGATTTCTTTTCCATAATATTTTTCTACAATATTCATTGGAGCCTTACCTTTTCTGAATCCAGGAATATTGAAGTATTTAGCACTTTGGAAGTATACTTTTTTTATTGCTTCTTCAAATTTTTGTGCTTCTATTGTTAATTCTAATTTTACTTCATTTGCGTTTTCTGTTTTTTCAACTTTACATTTCATTGTTTTTTTCAATCCTTTCTTTTTTGTTTTATAAATTTTATAAAAAATTTATAATTTTCATATTTTGTTGTAACGCTTTAATTGCAACCTTTGTACAATCAATCGCTTTCTTATTATATCATATTTTTCCTAATTTGCAAGGTTTTTTTCAAAAAATACTTGTTTTTTTTATTTTTTTATGATAAACTTATTGTCAGTCAGTTAATTAAAAATTAGGAGGTGCAAAGATAATGGCTAAATGTGCAGTTTGTGGTAAATCACAAAGTAATGGAAATAAGCTTAGCATAACTCGTTCACATATAAGTAAAAGAAGTCCAAGAACTTGGAAACCAAATTTAAGAAGTGTTAAAGCTATAATGGAAAACGGTGAAACAAAAAGAGTTCACGTTTGCGCAAAATGTTTAAAAGATGGAAAAATTAAAAGAGCATAACAAAACGCTCTTTTTTTTTCATATTAGTGATAATTCTTTCAAAAAAATTTAATAAACACATAAGACTTCCTTTCACTGTCCTTTTTGTTTTTAATCTTTAATTCCAAAAATGAATTTTACAAATCCACGTAAACACTTTGGAACTTTTTTTACAACTATAGTCATATGTAACTCCCTCCTTTATTTAACAAGCAAGCCACATCAAGCCAACACAAGCAAGTGCAACTCCTATTATAAATAGCCAACCTGTAAGTGGAAGCAACAATACAAGTAAAATGCCAAGTCCAATTCCAATTAGTACAACACCTATAGTTTTCTTTAATGCACAAAACATATTATTACCTCCTAGTTTTTATATATTATATTAATTTTTGAGTTTTATTGTTCCTTATTATGTTTATTTCTAAATTTTATGTATTGAATTTTTTTAATTTTCCCATTATAATATATTTGTACTTTGATAATTTAAAAATTGTTATTATTCATATATAATAAATATATATGAAATTAATCATTTATTTATTTTGAAGTGATTCGGGGGGACCGTTCAAAAATTCTCAAAAGTTGTTAAACTTTTGTTAGAATTTTTAGAATGGGGCAACAAAAAATAAATAAATCATTAATTTCATATTAATAATTCATAATTTATGAATTATTATTCAAATTTAAATGTATTAATAGGAGGAAACCAAATTTATGAAAAAAACAGACGCCATAAAATTTGTAGAAATATTAAAAAAAACATATCCTGATGCCACTTGTAGTTTAGATTTTGAAACACCATTTCAAATGGTCATTGCAGTAATGCTTTCCGCACAATGCACAGACGAAAGAGTAAATAAAACCACACCTACTCTTTTTAAGAGATGCAAAACAATTCAGGATTTTGCCAATATAGATATTAATGAATTAGAAAAAATTATACACCCTTGTGGCTTTTACAAAAATAAAGCAAAAAATATAAAACTTTGTGCAAAACAAATTCTTGAAAATTTTGAAGGTAAAGTTCCAAATAATATGGAAGATTTACAATCTTTAGCAGGTGTTGGTAGAAAGTCTGCAAATGTTGTTATGCTTGAAGCCTTTAATAAACCTCAAGGCATTGCAGTTGATACTCATGCTAAAAGAGTTTCTAATTTAATTGGTCTTTCTAATGAGTCTGACCCTGTTAAAATTGAACTAGATTTACTTAAAATTTTTCCAAAAGAATATTTGAAGGATATTAATCATTTATTTGTTTGGCATGGTAGAAATACCTGTATTGCTAGAAAACCAAAATGTGATTCTTGTAGTGTCAAAAATTTCTGTAAATACTATAAAAAGAGTAATGGTATAAAAATATAAAAAAACAAACCGTCGTGGGGACCGTCAAAAAGAGTCGAAAAATTTATTTTTCGTTACTCTTTTTAGATGGGAGAGGTTTGAATTTTTTATACTTTTATACCATTACTCTTTTTTATGATTTTAAAGAACTATTTTTTTACATACTTAATAACTTCCACATTGCTCATTTTGCTTCTTTCCACCATTTGATTATAAATTTTATCTCTCAAATTTTGTTGTTTTTCTTTCATGCTATTACAGCATTCATCTGGAAAAAATGGACCATCTATATAAGAAACTAAACGAACTTTATCATTATTTTTCCCGCAACTTTGATAAGTATTTGTTACGCAAAATGCAGGTACATCTAATTGGACAGGATATTTAAATGATACATTTTTAAATGGTCTTATTTTTGTATAATATGGCCAAATGTGTGCTTCTGGAAATATTGTTATGCTATTTTCCTTTTTTATTCTTAATTTTATTGTATCCAAAAAATTTTTCATTGCTTCTTTATTATCTGGTATTGGAATTGCTCCTAGCATTTCTACAACATTCCCTAAGAATTTCATAGATACATTTTCTGGATTTACTATAAAATAATTTCTTTTTGGATAGTTTCCATTACTTGTTATAAAGGTATCTGCAAATACTTGTGTATGATTTCCATATATAAAATATCCTTGTTTTTTATATGGTTTATATTTTTCTTTACCAACATATTTGATTTTTAATTTTAAATGTGAATATAAGTATTTTATTGGCAGACTTAATATATTCTGTAATATAAATGATGTTACATTCCATATTACATTTTTATGAATATATTTATAATTTTCATCTATTTTTCTAGGTGTTATTTCTGCTCCTGAAAATTCGTCATTTAGTTCATCTTTATAATATATTATTTTTTGTTCTTTCATTTTGTTTCCTTTCACAACTATCTATCATAATATTCTAATGTAAATTTATATAAACATTTTTATAATCTAATAAGGGCATGATATAATAAAAACCACACCCTTTTGTAATTAGTATTTTTCAATTTTTTTTATATTTAAACATTTACATTTTCTTTATCACATTCAGTTGTATATTCTAGTGGAATTCCGTAAAAATCTTCATATATTTCTTTCCAAGCATCAAAATTTTTATTAAGCATCATTTCCGTATTTTCTCTTTGTGATAAATTTGCATCTGGAAAAATAGGTTCTGCAATATTTACAGTATATTCTTGGATTGGGAATCCCTCTCCATCAATTTTATCACTATCTTCCATTGTTATAAATATTGGTATAACTGGCACATTATTTCTTGCAGCCATTTTAAATGCTCCATGTTTCAATGGCTTTGGTTTTTTATAATTCCACCACATACTTTGTTCAGGATAAATTAATATAAAATCTCCTTTTTGTAACAAAGTATCTACTGCTTTCATAAATTGTACCATTGTTCTTTTGTTTGAACTTAATGGTAATGTATCACAGTTTCTAAAAAAGAAGCCGTATAATCCAGGGAAATTTGTGTAATTTCCCTCTCTTATTACTTTATACAATCTTTTTTCTTCAATCTTTCCTGACATTCTGAATACTTTTTCTACAGTAAAACAGTCAAAAGGATTAAAGTGATTACATGTAACCATTGCACCTGTTGAAATTTTATTTAGATTTTCTATACCTTTTACTTCTTTTATTATTAATTTATTGTTTTTTAAAAGATTATCTAAAAACCTTTCTCCAACTTCATTTGCAAATATTCTTTTTAATTTACTAGTCATTTTTTTTCTAAGATAATCAACATTTTCTGGTGTTAAAACAATTGTTGGTGGATCGTCTTCTACATCAATATCAAACTTTCCTTCTTTTTCAAGTTGTTCAATTTTCTTTAAGACTTCTTGTCTATATTGAGATTTTTCTATTGGTTCCTGAATGTTTTCTTGTTTATTTTTCCTTATTTTGACTAATATTTTTCCTCTTGTTTTCATTAAACTATCTCCTATTTATTCTATCATCTCCAACGCATTCTGTTTCTTTTTTTGCTAATTCCATAAGTTTTAAACTGTTAGAGTCATCTCTTTCTTTATCTTCATCTGTATATTTAGTTCCTAGTTCTTTTATTTCATTATAAAATTCTGTCTTTTTTGCATATTCCCAAAAATATTCTTGATATACTACATTGTCAAAATACCATGGTTTTGCACCTAAGTTATAATGTATTAAATTTATTTTTCCTTCTGTTTTTCCCATTACTGGCATTCTATTCCAAGAATAGTCTAATATCTTAACTCTTCCTTTACACAATCTATTTAAATAGTCTTGATCTTGAGCAACTTCAAATTTTATTTTTTCTAACATATATATGAATTTTTCTTCGAATTTGTAGTCTCTTAATTCTTTTAAATTCATTACTATTACACCAGCATTAAAATAATTGTTGTAATCTGCAACCCCTACCACTCTTTCAACATAATCTTTAAATATATCAATTGCTTGAATTACGCCATCTGGTATTCCTGCTATTAAGTTGTCTCCCATATCAGTATTATATAATTCTGCTATATCTGATAAGCATACTGTGTCACTGTCTATATATACAGCTTTGTCATATTCTGGGTATAGTTCTGGTATAAATAATCTGTAATATGTTGTATTTGAAAAATAATTGCGAGTATATAATTTTTCTTTTATTTCTTCTAATTGTTTATTTAAATCAACAAATTCAATGCTTATATTTTCTGTTTCATATTTTTTTATTTTTATTTTATTTTCTTCTGTTACATTTGTATATAGTATTTTTATTGCATATATATTTTCTTTTGATGTATTGTCTATTAATGATCTTAATGCAACTGATAAGAATGGTATATATCCATTATCTACTGCAAAAAATACTGGTATTTCTTTATTCATTTATTTTTTCTCCTTTTCTACTTTCATATTGTTTTTTTAATTCTACATATTCTTCTAGGTCTTTATCAAATGCATGACATTTTAAAATCTTATGAACTTCTTCTATTTGCCATTGTTTAAAGTTTTCTGTGTGTGGATATGGTCTCCATAAAAGTCTTTTGCAAAAATGACATATTACAGTGTCTTCTTTATTAAATTTTGATTGTTCATTATATATACGTGGTAATAATAATTTTTTTGTTGTTGAGTAATATATTGCGCTTTGGTCTGCAAATAATAATTTTCTATTTTTTATTAATTCTCTTGATTTTTCCAACAAGCCTGTTTCTTTTATTTTTTTCATATTAAATAAAAGCATTCCTGCATTTATATAATCTGTATACAAGATTTTTGAACCATATTTTTCTTTTACGGCCGCATATTCATATTCTGTGATATCAGTATTATATAATTTTGATATATCTCCATTTGCCATCATATCTATGTCAAGATATAGTAATTTTTCCGGCATATCTGGAACCAAATCTGCTAATAATCTTAATAAAGTATATGGTGTGCAATATGCATCTTCGTTTTTGCAATGTCCAAATTCTTTTTCGTAAATATCTGTTACATCAACTTTTAATACTTTGTTTTCAGAATTTTTTGTTTTTACAACTTTATCAAGATATTCCACTTGTTCATCTTTTATTGATGTATATTCTGGTTTAACTCTTGATAAGTCCATTGTAAATATATAGCATATTACGGGTTCTTTTGTTTTGTTTGTTATTGATATAAGTTCTGTTAAGGCCCCATCAAAAACTTTTCCATTTCCACATAAAAGTATATTCATAATTTTTCCCCTATATTTTAAAATCTCCAACATTATATATTATTTTTTTATTTTTTTCAACTTATTTCTTCGTTATTTTCAGTATTTTTTTCTTCCATTTTTTGGAATTTAATTGCATTAGTCATTGTAATTACTGCACTTATAACTATTAGTAAATAGAAATTGATTCCCCTGTTTAATATCATCGCTCCATTTATGCTGTTTTTTGGAAATACTGTTTTAAATATTTCAATAAATCCACCTTCAGTTACTCCAACTGCTCCTGGTGATGGTATTCCAGAAACTGTTCCATATAGTACTGATTGTATGCTTATTATTTTTAATATATTATACTCATTTAGACCAAATGAACGATAAACCCAATATGACACACTATAATATGCCAAAAATTGAATATATGTTGTAACTATTGTTTTTAACATTACCAACTTGTGTTCTTTTATATAATCACTGCTTGCTTGATATTTGTTTAATTCACTCTCTATTTTTTCTTGTTTTTTATCTACATTTTTTATCTTTATTTTTTTCATTATTTTTACAACAAAATTGATTAATTTCTGTAATAATTTTTTATGAAATATTGCTATTATTAATAAAGTTAGTGCACTTGCATTTAATAATATTCCAATTACAAAAAAACATATTAGTGCAGTATTCATAATGCTATGGTTTACTACTACACTTATTAGTGCTAAAGATATCGTTACTACTTGCATACTGCTTAAGTTTATTAATAAAGAAAGTGTTGAATTTGCTACTGATATTTTGTCTTTATACATATAATATATTTGCATTGGTTGCCCGCCACTTGCTGCAGGTGTTATCCCACTGAAGAAAAAGCCGATTAATGCATATTTTATGTTTTGAAAAAATGTTGTTTTTTCGTTTAGTGCTTTTAGTGTCCTTCCTATATTTATTGATTCTCCTAATACATATATACACATACATAATACTGCTATTAATATGTATTGCAATTTTACTGTTCCTAATATTTGGAACATTTCTCCTATGTTTTGGTCTTTTAGTATTATATAAAATGTTAATATTATTAGCAATATAAATATTATTGCATTTTTGATTATTTTGCTTTTCTTTTTCATTTTTTTACCATCCGTTTTTTTCTTATATTGTATATTATTATGTATTTTTTATTTTTTGTCAAGTGTTTGTTAAAATGTTAAAAGAATAGCAAAAATATAAATCTTCACTATTCTTTAAAAATTATTTTGTTTTATTTTCAACTTCTTCTTTTATTCTTGCTACAAATGTATCAGTATCAATAGTTTCATTTTCTGCACTTTCTCTTGAACGAACAGAAACTGTATTTTCTTCAACTTCTTTTGCCCCAACAACTAACATATATGGAACTTTTTCAAGTTGGGCTTCACGGATTTTATATCCAACTTTTTCATTTCTGTCATCTAAAACAACACGAATTCCGGCTTTGTGTAATTTTTCTTCAATTGATTTAGCGTAATCATGTTGTGCATCTGTAATTGGTAATATTTTTACTTGTGTTGGTGAAAGCCATAATGGGAATGCACCTTTTGTTTCTTCAATTAAGAAGCACATAAATCTGTCAAATGTACCTAAAATTGCTCTGTGGATAACAACTGGTCTATGTTTTTCTCCATCTTCCCCAATATATTCTAGCTTAAATCTTTCTGGTAATAAGAAGTCTAATTGGCAAGTTGATACTGTAACATCATGTCCAACTGCTGATTTTAATTGAACATCTAGTTTTGGTCCATAGAATGCTGCTTCTCCTTCTGCTTCGTAGAAGTTTATTCCTAATTCAGTCAAGATTTCTCTTAATTGTCCTTCTGCTTTTTCCCACATTTCATCATCATCAAAATATTTATGTGTATCTTTTTTATCTCTTAATGATAATCTAAATTCATAATCTTTAAATCCAAAATCTTTGTAAACTGATAAGATTAATTGTACAACTTTTCCAACTTCATCTTTAATTTGATCTGGTCTTACAAATAAATGTGCATCATTTTGACACATTTCACGAACTCTCTCTAAACCGCAAACACTTCCACTATCTTCATATCTAAAGTCATGTGCTAATTCTCCAATTCTTATTGGTAAATCTCTATATGAATGCATTTTATTTTTGTATATTAACATGTGATGTGGGCAGTTCATTGGTCTTAATACCATTTCTTCATTATCCATTTTCATAACAGGAAACATATCTTCTTTGTAGTGGTCCCAGTGTCCTGAAACTTTGTATAATTCTGTATTTGCAAGTGATGGTGTATATACATGTTGATATCCCATTTCTACTTCTTTATCTTGAATATATCTTTCTAATAATCTTCTTACTGTTGCACCATTTGGTAAATACATAGGAAGTCCTGAACCAACTAATGGGCTTGTCATAAATAATTCTAGGTCTTTTCCTATTTTTCTGTGGTCACGTTGTCTTGCTTCTTCCAGTTTTTGCATGTATTCGTCAACTTGGCTTGCTTTTGGGAATGATATTGCATAAATTCTTTGTAACATTTTATTATGCTCGTCACCTCTCCAGTATGCACCTGATGATGATAATATTTTAACTGCTTTTACTTTTCCTGTTTTCATCAAATGTGGTCCTGCACATAAGTCTGTAAAATCACCTTGTTTATAGAAACTAATTTCCTCTCCATCTGCTAAATCATTTATTAACTCTTGTTTATAAGGTTGTCCGTCCATTAATTTTAATGCATCTTGTTTTGGTAAAGAAAATCTTTCTATTTCTATATCTTCTTTAATGATTTTTTTCATTTCTGCTTCTATTTTTGCTTTGTCTTCGTCTGTAAATGGTTTTTCTACATCAAAATCATAGTAGAATCCATTTTCAATACTTGGTCCAATTGCAAATTTTACATTTGGAAATAGTCTTTGTACTGCTTGTGCCATTATGTGTGATGTTGTATGCCAATATGCTTTTTTTCCGTCTAGACTGCTATCAAATGTTTCTATGCTTAAGTTACAGTCTTCTTGTAATTCATATCTTAGGTCTTTTACTTCTCCGTTTACTATTCCGCAAGTTGCTACTCTTGCTAGTCCTTCACTTATTTGTTTTGCTACTTCATATATTGTGCTTCCTTGTTCAACTTCTTTTATTGAACCATCTTTTAATGTTAATTTAATCATTGTTTTTCCCTCCTAATGCACAAATTTGGTTGGAAAGCAGTCAATATTTTCATTGACTACTCTTCAACCTATTACATTTTTACGCTCTTGGATGAGCTTTTTTATAAATATCTTTTATTCCATCATCTTGAAATTGCATATATACTTGTGTTGATGATATATCTGAATGTCCAAGCATTGTTTGGATTGATTTTAAGTCTGCACCATTTTGTAATAAATGTGTTGCAAATGAATGTCTTAAAACATGTGGTGTTATGTCTTTTGAAATATGTGCTTGTTCTTTATAATATTTTATAATTTTCCAAAAACCTTGTCTTGTTAATCTTTGTCCATTAACATTTACGAATAATGCTTTTTCGTTATCATCTTTTAATAGTATTTCTCTTGCATGGTCTGTATATTCTTTTAATGCTTTTAATGACATTTTTCCTAATGGTATTATTCTTTGTTTATTTGCTTTTCTACAGTTTACAAAACCTTCTTTAAAATCGATGTCATCTATATCTAATGATATAATTTCTGTAACTCTCATTCCTGTTGCATATGCAAATTCTAGCATTGCCTTATCTCTTATTCCTTTTAAGTCTATGTCTTTTGGTTGTTCTAGTAATAATTCTACTTCTTTAGATGTTAACACACATGGTGCTTTTTTCTCTACTTTTGGTGATTGTATATTTTTTGTTGGATCTTTTTTTACTTTTCCTTTTTTTAATACATATTGATAAAAAGATCTTATTGAAGCGATACATCTTGAAATAGTTGAAGGTTTTTTGCCTAATTCCTCTAAATATTCAATATAGTTGTGCATGACTTCTTCATCAACTTTATTATATGCTACTTCGCATCCTTCTATATATCTTCTGAATTGTTTTAAGTCTCTTTTGTATGATTGTAATGTGTTGTTTGATAATTTTTTGTCATTTTCTAAAAATTCAAAAAAAAGTTTTAATTGTTTTTCCATTTTTCCCTACCCCTATATTCAAAATATTTTATTTACATAAATTCTTTATATGTTATATCAAACAATTGCAAAAAAGTAAATAGATTTTTAAAAATATTTAATAAAATTTTTCAAAATATTTGTTGATATTAATATCTCTACCATTGCAGAGATACATAAAAAGCATAACATAATCACTGAAAATATTGTGTGTCTAAGTACTTCCACTTTTATATTTTCTTTATTCCTATCTTTTACTATTGATTTATATAATTTAAACCCATTTACTCCTATTGCTAATATTGCTGGAATCAGTATTATATTTTGCAATATTAGTGCTATCAATATAAATATTATTCCTTTTCCAGTTCCTAATGTTACAATTACTGTTGCTATTGTATACCCTAAGCAAAATCCTTTATACATTATTATTCCAAATACTATTGGTATTCCTATAACTGTTGTTCCAAAAAACCATAATGTTATTGCAAGTACTATATTCTGCATTATTGTTGTTTTTAACAATGTTGATGTTTCTAAATTTTGAGTGTTTTTTAGTTTTTCTATAAATTGTTGCATATAGTTTGTTATTTCTGTTAATTGTGTTTCTTTACTATTGTTTATAAACATTACTCCCAAAAAAATTCCAACTAAAAATAGTAGAGTTACTAATATATATTCTTTTTTGTTATTTATTACATGGTTTACTATTGTATCCCAAATTTTTAATCGCTTGTTTCTTTTCATAAATTCATTTTCCTTTCTATTAAAAGTAGATTATTTAATCTTTCTATTACTATAAAAAATATTAAGAAAGTTTAAACTTTATGAATTAATATTTTAGTTATTTACTATAAAATGAACATTACTGCAATAGAACAAAAGCGGACATTAATAACATAGCACTTATTAGGACTTTCCTATAATATAAAAAAGACAGATTTGATTTTATTCAAACCTGCCTTTTTAGATACTCTACAGAATATCTTAGAGGGCTCAACCTACATGTGCCTGTAAAAGCCTTTTCAGGCGTTCATCATTCACAAGTACGGAATACTCAGCCTCTTTGAAGGAATATTCTACGCAGAGCATAACAAACCGAAGTCCATTCATATACTCCTTGTATGAATCATATCCTGCAACAACCATGTCCTTGAGCTCTGGCTCAATTGCATAGTCTGCCTTTGCCTCAATAATTGAAAGCGTATCAAACCCTTCAACTTCAGACGTAGAATAAAATGTACCATATTCTGGTTTATCTCCGATATATCCTGGAGCCACCAAATAGATAACACTATTCTTTATCTTCGATATCTGTGTTTCAATATCTTCCAATTTGCCATTGAGTTCTTTGATAGACTGTTCATGTTTTTCAACATTTTTTTTAGCCTCATCATGTTTAGCGGTTGCTTCCTCCAAAGCCTTTTTTGCTTCATCAAAAACTGCTTTTGTTTCTGATAAAGTTTTCTCTCGAATTGAAAGAATCTCTGTTACCTTATCAAGATCTTTCTGCTTATTGGAAATTTCTCCAACAATAGAAGCCCTTTGATCTTCAAAATTTTCCAATTTTGATTTAAAATCTTTTGGTCTTAAATCCTCCTTCTTTTTCTGATTCTGAAGTGCCTTGTCCTTATTAGACTGCCTTTCCCTGTAGTTTTCCATCATTCTTTTTTCTGCTTTTCTTGACATATCATTGTCCTCCTGTTGATTTTTATAAGCACATTTTTTACCTTTTTGTTTAACATTCCTTTCGCTAGCCTTTATTGCACTAGAAAAAAGTTTAGGATCAAGTCCCTTTTTGATTCTTTCAATAAATGAATCTTCATCCATTCCATATTCCTCTGCTAATTCAGATATTGTCCGTCCAAATTTAGAAATTTGTTTATAAATGATCTGAAAATTCATTTTCTTACAGTTACGTATTTCCATACCTTTGTCCTCCTTAAAATGCATACCATCAACTAAATTGATTATACCACATGTAAACATAAAAGTCAAATTATGTTAATTATAAAAAGTCATAGCATCTGTGGCTACGACTTTTTATAATAATTGATTAATTTCTGTTTTTAGTTCTTTAATTCTTTCTTCATATATTTTATTTAATTCAACCAACCTAGCATATGGCAATATATCTATCAATTCTGGATTTTTATCTATTTCTTTTAAAATTTTCCTTTTATTAATAAAATCTTTACCACCTTTTTTTATTGAATTAATTGTGTTGTTTTTAGGTATATTATTTTCTTGTTTCTTAGCAGTATCTAACATTTTAGGCTTTATAAAAATACCTTTAATATAATTTAATATATCCTTTAATTTTAGCATTTAAAATCCCCCATTATTCATGTGAATGTTCGTTTGAATTTAACACATTATTAATTTTTTCATCAGTATTTTTTTGTATATCTTTTAAAATTTTCTCTAATCTTTTTACTTCATCTCTATTTTTACGTGCATTCATTCTTTCTAATTCTACTTCATCTATCTCATTATTTTCTTGAACATTCATTTCTTTTGCTTTTGTTCCATCATTTTTATAAACATTTGAATTTTTTTCATCTGTTTCATATATTTCATCTTCATCAAAGAATACTTCATCATATGAAGAGTGGTCAACACCTTTTTTTGTTTCATTTATTAATCTTATAGTTTTACGTATTAAATTGTTACAATAATTACTAAAATTTTCTACATGGTTTGCTGCCTCTACTCCCTCTAATGCAATAGCATCATTTTTAGTTAATAGTCTTATTTGATCTATCATTTCATTTTTTACAATAAATATTCTTGCATTAACCTCATTAAAATTTTCTAAAATTGAAACATTTGCATTTTCTATTTTTATTATAGCATATCCCTCATATGCATCTTGTCCAATTTCAGCATTTTTCATTTCATAACTGTCATCTTCTCTTTTTAAGACTCTATTTAATTTTTCAAGTCCTTTTAGTTTGTATTCAACAGGCATAACATAATTATCATGTGATACTGTTTCTGAAGATCCATTTCTTTCAATTCCTGATTGTTTTTTTACGAAGATTGGATTTTGAGTATATGTTACATTTAAAGATTTTAATAAATTTTCAAAACTATCAAATTTTACATTTACAAACCCTGCTTTCATTTCATCCATAAATTTAATAAAATTATCATAATCATCTACTAGTTCACTATATTCTGTCGTGTTTTCTAATGATTTCATTTTTAAAGCCTGTTCATAAATTTCTTTTACTTTATCAAAATTTCCTTGTACTTTATAGCTTGCTGCAAGGCTTTTAAATACTTCCATTATTTTAGGGTTAGAAAATTTTTTTCCATTTTCATTATAAGTTAGATATGAGACAACTGAATCATTAATTAATTTTTGATATCCTTCAAGGTCTAAATACATGTTTTTTCCTTGCATATTCAAGACATTCATTATATCATCTCTATTAATTCCGTCTTTTTCAGTTAATTTTCTTTTTATTATTTTAGAAATGTATTCATTTGACATTCCATCTATAGATGTTCCTGGATTTCCAAGAATTACAGCATATATTTTTTCTTTTTCTTTGTCTATGTTTTTTTTATCACCTTCATATATTGCATATGAAGTATCAAAATCTTCTGTCATTGTTTGTATTACTTCATTTATAGAATTAATGTCTTTGATAGAATCGTAATTTTTTATAAGTGGATAGATTAGTCTTCTTAAATTTATAGTTGTAATTTCTTTTCCAGCTGTTCTAAAATCTTTTACCGTAATTCCATATTGTTTTTTTATATTTGCTGCTAATGAATTTTTTTCTTTTTTGGTTAATTCTGTGTTATCTATTAGTTCATATACTAAATTTAATAGTTCAGGTATTCTCATATATTATCCTCCTTTTTAAATAATGTTGGCTGTATTTAACAGCCAACATACACTCAGATTTTATTCAAATCTGATTAAGAGATTCTTGTAAAGAGCTCCAATTTCTGCTAGCAGCACATAGCTTAAGTGGAATTACATCCCAATCAATTACACATTCGTCTGTTGTAGATTCCATTTGTTTTTTAAATTCTGAATTGATTTTTTCTGCTTCTGCCCTAGAAACTTTTACTCCTTCGATTGAGACTTCTTCTCCAGTTGTTTCAAGTGCTTGCTTGATTTCTGGAAAAAGCGCTGCAATTTTTTCTTTAATTGTTTTTGCCATAGTCTATAATCTCCTTTTAATTATTCTGTGTTCATAATAGAACATCAGTTACATTAATTATACCACAAATATTTCCAAATATCAACAAATAGTAAAAATTTACGGAATACGGTAAAATCAATATTATAATACTACAAATGGAAAAATACCATACTTTTTATAAAATTTTTCCGTAGTTTCCTCCACCACCAGATTGAACTTTTGCATTTCCTGTTCTTGCTTTTTCTATTGAGTTTGCAACTTTTTCACCTACAACTGCTTCTATATCATCTTTTGATAATTTATGTAATATATTCATCTCAGTTTCAAAATTGTCTAATAATTTTTCTATTGTTTTTCCACCAACACCTGGTATAAATCCTAGTGGAACTTGATAAATATATGGTGGTCTATTTTCTGGGCTCTTAGTTTCTTTTTTGTCTTTGATTAATTCTATTCTATCAAAAACACCAAAAGTTACTTTGTTGCTTCCACAATATGGACAAACTTCTACAGGTTCTTTTGTTTCTATTGTTTGATTGCAGTTATCACAATATGTTCTATGGTATTTTCCAAGTTTAGGGTCTAATCCATAATTTGCAATTATTTTTCTTCCATCCTCATTTTTTAGTGCTTTTACAACTTCTTTAAATGATATATCTTCTACTTGCATTTTGTTGTATTCTCTGGCAATTTTGGGTAATGAATGTGCATCAGAATTTGTTACAAATGTTTTATTTTCCAATTCTGATATCTCGTCTGCCAAAAATGTATCTGAACTTAGTCCCAATTCAACTGCAAATATTTTATCATATTTTTCTTTGAATATATTTTCTAGTCTGTCTGTACAATTTCCATAATAACTTTTGAATGGTGTAAATATGTGTGCAGGTATTAGTATTCCATTATATTTTTCAACAATGTCTATTAGTTCATATCCTGATACGTTTGACCTTTGTGTACTTAATGTTATGTTTTTTATATGATGGCTCATCTCATTTGAAAAGCCTTTTATGTCTTTTAAATGTGGGAAAAAACATACATTATGGGCTGCTCCACATTTTCCGTTTCTGCCTTTTTCTGATGTTTCTACTTCACTTCCTAAAAGGATACATACTTTGTCTTTGTAAATAATTCCTCCGTCTTTTAATTCATATGCATCTCCTGTTGTTAAGAAGTTTTCTATGTCTTCTATTACATATGGTGATGCACAGTCTATTATTCCTACTATGTTTATTCCTTTTCTTTCTGCACATTCTTTTGCTATGTTTGCAAAATTAAGACTTCTTGCTGCTGTTATTTTTATTGGTTTTCCATTTTCTGATCTTCCTATGTGTACATGTAAATCTGCAAATACTTCATACATTTTTTGTTCCTCTTTCCTTTGTTTATTATATTTTGCATTTAAAAATTAACGTTTCAATGTTACTTCTACTAATATCTCTAAAAATTTAGACGACTTTTAAAGCCGTCTGACAAATTAGAATTATCTTAATATTTCCTCTTCTTCCTCTATAATATATGTTTCATTTTCATCTTTAACATTTGAAATATTTTGTTTTTCCACATTATTATTTGATTTATTTTTTATTTCATCTCCTAATAAATCTTTTAATACGTCTTCACCAAACATTGCCTTATTATCAGAAACCTCCTCTACAACTTGTTCTTGTGTTTTTACTTCTTTGACCTTTTCATTAATTATAGTTTCAAATCTTTTCAAAATGCCTCCACCTATTACTGTTGACATTGAATATTCTTCTGCTACTCTTTTTAATGCATACAATGGTTGCATTTTTACGGCCCCAACTTTTCCACTCATATTCATTATACTTCTACCTCCTGCATCATCGTTACAAATTCTTTGAATTGTTCAAAATATCTATTTTTATGTGCTTTAAAAGTTTCCAATTCTAATTGCATAATTGCTTTTTCTGGAGTAAAACCTGCTCTTTCTGGTCTATCTAGCATCATACCTCCAAAATTATCAACCAATTCTAAAATATCACTTTCTGGTTCTCTAGGTTCACTTCCACTATATCTATTTACTTCTTCACATATTTTACAAAATCTGTTATCAAACCCTAATGTTGATAAAAATTCTGCTCCTTTTTTTGCATAACTATGTAAACTTTCCAAACTTTGTGGTCCATCTATTTTTTTGCAGTTACATAAAAGGCATGCAGTTAATACCAAATTTGAATCTACTTCTTTTCCAACATCTGTATATTCTAAAAACATTCTTGCAATTTCTGCTTTAAATATAACTGTATTGTTAAAAAATATTGATATTCCTCTTTTTTCTCTTAGCATTCTTTGTAACTTGTTTAGAATGTCCATTTTATTTATTAAATCTTGTTCGCCTAAAAGGTAATCCGCAAATGTTTCCATCTTTATCCCCCTACGTATTTCATAATTACTTTTATTATAATGTAAAGTATTTAATTTTGCAATATTATTTCCAAATGTAATATAATTGTAATATTTGTAAAATTATAGTGTCTTTATTGCATTTCTTGCAAGTTCGTCACATCTATTATTAAATTCATTATCCGCATGTCCTTTTACTTTAATGAATTTTACTTTATGTGTTTGAGTCATTTTATATATTTCCTGCCAAATCTCTTTATTCTTTACTGGTTCCTTATTTGACGTTTGCCAATTATTCTTTTGCCAATTATAAATCCATCCCTGTGAAAATCCATTTACCAAATATGCACTATCACTAAATAATTCAACCTCACACGGAAATTTCAACATTTTTAGTCCTTCCAATGCCGCAGTAAGTTCCATGACATTATTTGTTGTATTATTCTTTGCTCCTGATATTTCCTTTTTTGTACCTTTGTACATTAAAACTGCACCCCATCCTCCAGGGCCCGGATTGCCTGAACAGGCACCATCTGTATATATAATTACTTTTTCCATATGCTTACCTTCCTTGTATTTTCTTTTATTTTATGTTATTATATCAATATAGTTTAAAAATAACAAGTATTTTAATATTTTTTGAAAGAAGGTGTTAATTTGAGCACAGTTTTAGGAATAATTGCAGAATACAATCCATTTCATAATGGTCATTTATATCACTTAAAAGAGTCCAAGAAAGCAACTGGTGCAGAATATACTGTTGCAATAATAAGTGGTAATTTTACACAACGTGGCTCAACTTCAATTATAGATAAATGGAAAAAAACTGAAATGGCATTACAAAATGGTGTTGATTTAATTATAGAACTTCCTGTTTTATATTCAATCTCAAGTAGTGAAAACTTTGCAGAGGGCTCTATTAAAATATTAAATTCTTTAGGAATTATAAATTTTCTATCTTTTGGCTCTGAAACATCAGATATCAAAATTTTAAATAATTTTGCTAATATTCTATATGATGAGCCAAAAGAGTATAAAAAAATATTATCTAATTACTTAGATACTGGTTTATCTTTTCCTAAGGCCCGTGAAAATGCACTGCTTGAATATATAAAAAATTTTGAAGATGTTAATACAAATTTTGATAATTACAAAAACATTCTATCTTCACCAAATAATATTTTAGGAATTGAATATCTAAAGGCTTTAAAAAAATATAAAAGTTCCATAAAACCTGTTTGTATTAAAAGGTCTATAGCAGATTACAATAGTTGTTATATTTCAATTAATACTTCAATTGCAAGTGCAACTGCAATTAGAGAACTTATTAAAAATAAAAATTTCAATACTATCAAAACCGTTATACCTGAAAAATCTTATTTGATTTTAGCAGATTGCATAAATTCCGGTTGTATAATTCCTGATTTAAATTGTTTTGAAAAAGAAATAATTTATGTATTAAGAAAAATGTCAATTAAAGAAATAGCAAATCTTCCAGATGTATCTGAAGGATTAGAATTTTTAATAAAAAAAGCAGTAAATTCTTGCAATACTCTTACTGAACTTTTGAATACAATAAAATCTAAAAGATATACAATTACTAGACTTCAAAGGATTCTATTATATGCACTTCTTGACATTTCAAAAAAAGATATGAAACTTTCTAAAGAGGTTGATTCTCCATATATCAGAGTTCTTGGTTTTAATGATAATGGAAAAAAATTAATATCAAAAATTATGGATAAAAATCCAAATCAACCATTAATTACTTCTGTTAAAAAGTTTGTTGATAATAATTCTAATACTAGCCTGCAAACTATGCTTAACAAAGATATTTTTGCAACTAATGTATATTCTTTAGGATTTAAAAATAACTCATTTGCTAATTTGGATTTTAAAAAGGGAATAATAAAAGGATAAAAAGTGAACATCAATTATAATGTTCACTTTTTAATATTACAAGAAAGTTCTCCGAACCTCCTATAATATAAATATCTGCTTTTCTCTATTTTAATCTGTAATCCATTTTACTAAATTTAAATTTTCTGAATCTAGCAACATTTCATGTTTTGGCATAACTCTAAATGTATAGCCATAATTTCCACCTGTTTTTAGTTCTATTTTTGCAGTATATTCATATGTTTTATTTTCTTCATTTTTTGATGATAATTTCATTGGAATAATACTTACATTTTCAACAATTCCATTATCCAAAATCTTACCATAATAACATTGTGCCATAACATTACTTACATCAACGTTTGGAAGTTGAACTTCACATTTAACATCAATATTATTTCCTGCATCCATTGTAATATTATTTAAATTATTTTTTTGTGTAATTTTTATATCTTTCCAATTTGTATATAAATTCTTTTTCCACAAATTGAATTCCGCAACATTATCAATATTTTCGTAGTATTTTTTGGTTAAATTACATAATGGAATATATAAATTATTTGTATAATCCACAAGCATTCTTGAAGTACTGTATTTTCCGCCTGTTGATGTTATAGAATTTTTCATAATTTTCATCCATTTTTCTGAAATTCCATTTTCATCTTTTTCGTAATATGTTGGTATTATTTTTTCTTCCAATGTACGATACATACTTTGGCTATCAGCAATATCTTGTTCTTCATATGATGTAAATTCTGCATTTGTTCCAATTGTCCATCCATTTTCCTGGTTGTATCCTTCTGCCCACCAACCATCTAAAACACTAAAGTTTATTACACCATTTACAGATGCTTTTTGTCCACTTGTTCCAGATGCTTCCATTGGTCTTCTTGGATTATTTAGCCATACATCAACGCCACTTACTAAATATCTCGACATTGCAATATTATAGTTTTCAAGTAAGAATATTTTTCCTTTAAATTGTGGCATCATTGATATTTCATGTATTCTTTTTATCAAATCTTGCCCTTCTTTATCTGCAGGATGTGCTTTTCCAGCAAATATTAATTGAACAGGTCTATCTGCATTATTTAAAATTTGTGTTATTCTTTCTAAATCTTTGAATATCAAAGTTGCCCTTTTATATGTAGCAAATCTTCTTGCAAATCCTATTGTTAATGCATTTGGATTTAGTTTTGATGTAATTTCATTTATTTCTTCATAACTATATCCTGATTTTCTTAATCTATTAGTTGTATTTTCTTTTACTATATCAAATAATTTTTGTTTTCTTTTTTGATGTATACCCCATAATTCTTGGTTTGGTATATTGTTAATGTTTTCCCATACTTCATCTTTATAGATATTATCTTGCCAATATGGAATCAAATATTTGTTATATAATCCTTTTAATGATGGTGCCAACCATGAGCATGTATGAATACCATTTGTTACATATGTTATTGGTGATTCATTTGCTGCAATTTCAGGCCAAACATCTCCAAATAATTCTCTTGAAACCGCTCCATGCAATTTGCTTACACCATTTTTCTTTCCCGCAACTTTTAAAGCAAATATTCCCATGTTAAATCCTGGTTCTAACTCTGTACATGGTTTCATTCCTAATTTTAAGAATTCTTCTCTGTCTAATCCCAATCTTGGCCAAAATTCTTTAAAATATTTTTCAACTAATCCTATTGGGAATATGTCATTTCCTGCAGGTACAGGTGTATGTGTTGTAAACACAGTTTTTGAACTTGCTATATCTTTTGCAACTTCAAATGATACTTTTTTCTCTTTTATTATATTTTTAATTAATTCTAATATTAAGAAAGCAGAATGTCCTTCATTCATATGATATACAGTTGGATTCAAACCTAAAGCCCTTGTTAATAAATTTGTTCCACCCATTCCAAGAATTATTTCTTGTTTAATTCTCATTTCTTGATCTCCACCATATAAATGTAATGTGACTTCTCTATCTTTAGGTGTGTTTTCGTCAATATCAGAATCCAATAAATATAGTTTTATTCTTCCAACATTTATTTGCCATACTTTTAAATATACTTTTCTTTTTTCAAATTTCACATATATTTTTAGTTCTTCACCATTTTCATCTTTTACAGGATTTATTGGTAAATTACTTAATTCAATATTATTATATTCTGTTTCTTGTTCTCCATTTTCATTTATTTTTTGATGAAAATACCCATTTTTATATAATAATCCTACTGCTACTAATGGAATGCCTAAATCACTTGCAGATTTTAAATGGTCTCCTGACAATATTCCAAGTCCTCCTGAGTATATTGGTATTGTTTGGTCTAATCCGTATTCTGCAGAAAAATATGCAATTAGGTCTTTTTTATTTTCTGGGTATTTGTTTGAAAACCATGTGTTTTTGCTTGTTATATAATCATCAAATTCTTTTGCAAGTCTATCATATTCTCTTAAAAAATCAGTGTTTTCTACTACTGCTTCTAATCTGTCTTGAGATACTCTTTTTAAAAATTTAACTGGATTTTTTTCACATGTTTCCCATAAATCTCTATCTATTATTTTAAATAGTCTTAAAAATTCAGTATTCCATGACCACCATAAGTTATTTGCTATTTCAGATAACTTTCCTATTCTTTTTGGTAATTGTGGATTTACCGTTATTTTGTTAAATACATACATTTTAATTTCCTCCTTAGTATTTTATATTTTTTCTTTTTGTACTTTTTAATTTTTTATGTTTTAATCTAGTGTATTTTCTTCTTCTTTTTCATCATTAAGATTAATATTTATATTAGGTATATTGTTTACCCTATTTCTTTTTGGTATTGACATATCTATTTGTACTTTATAAGCATCTATTGCTCTTTTTCTAACTTGTTCTGTTGGTTTATTTTCTAATTTTTCTTCTTCACTTTTCAATACCTCTTTAAATCCAGTATTTTTCTTTTTTGATTTTTTATACTCATTTTTTTCTTGTTGTTTTTTTATTGGATTCATTTTATTTACTTTTGAAATTTTTTGCATATTAATCCTCCTAATGTGTAAATTAATTAAAAATTCTTTATCTTTATTTTTTCTTTTTCTATTATAATAATAAATTCAAAAAAGTACAAGTGTTTTTTTATTAAAATTTTATTTTTCATTATAAAAAAAATAAAAGAACATACAATTCTTTTATTTCAAAAAAATATAATTTTTTATAATTATATTGTGTCAACTTTTAGTTTGATTAAATATTATCATAGCAAAATATATAACCACCATAAATACTATTTTAAAAATAAAGTAGCACGAAATCCATCATACATACTTGAATGTGCAGTGTCTCCACCTATTCGATTTCCCGCTGGAATAGAATAATGATATCCGCCACCACGTTGAACTATTGATTTATTTAAATTTGGTATTACTTCTGTTGTATATTCCACAACATTTCCACCCATGTCAAAAATATTACATTTTGCTGTAGTTTTTCCCGTTTCTAATTTTTGAGAAGTGCCACTTGGCTTTGAACCACCATTCCATATTACCATTTTATCATACCAATTTTCATTATAATCATCTTCTCTTGCTTTTGCATAATTAGGAAATCCATTATTTTGTATAAAATTAATTGCTGTATCCCATGCATAACTTGAACACAAATATGTTGTTGCACATTTGTCAATACCAATATTTTTTGCTAAATCATATGCTTCAATCCATTTTACATCCGTTTTAGGCATTTTATCATATTTTATTACTGCTGTTCCATCTTCGTCTCCAACTTCATATCTTCCTATATAATATCCACCATATTTACTTATACTTTCCTTTTCTGATTTTACTTGTGTAACTATTTCATTAACAATTTCATATGTTAAGCCATTATTATTATAATCTCTTGAACATGTTAATGTTAATTCATCTTTTGATGATCTAATATTGTTATAAGTATCATCTTCTACATACCATTCTGTTCTTTTATATTGCAACTGTGTTTTTGAATCTTCCGTTGTACATGGTATCCACACATATTGATTACCTCTGCCATCTTCCACAACTATACCTTTTTCTATAGTCATTACATTGTTTGTATCGTCATTTACAACAACTTTAAATCCTGCTGGTACAACTATTTTATTTCCATTTTTATCATGCAATTCTACATTTTCTGTTGTGCTTAATACAACATTTACATTTGCTGATGTTAATTCTGCAGATGTATATTTATTTAATTCCCTTTCAAATTCATCTAATATCTGGCTTTGTTCTTTCTCTGCATTTTCACTTGCACTTTTTGCATCTTGTGTCTTTTGAAATATTCCGGTATTTGTTAATGTTGATATTGAAATACCTGCTAAAATCAGCAATATAATTATTGTCACCACAAGTGCTACAAGTGTTATAGCATTTTGATTTTTATACTTTTTCATACATACTCTCCATTTTTTTGTTTTTATATTATTTTATTTCATATGCATGTTCTGCTGAACTTCCATCTACTGTTTTTGTTGTATCTAATCGAACATTAGAATTTAAAGTTACTATCGGCCTATATGAACATGCATCAAAAAATTCATCTCCATTTGAATTACATAATGGACCAGCTGCTACAGATCCTAAATACATTAGATGCACATAAAATGTAGCATCAGTGGGTGCAACGTTTATGCAACGAGATGACATCCAATATGTCTCGTAAAAATTATCGTCATCTTCTCCTATAAATAATTCATAATATTTTATATTCTTAAAGTCATTTTTATTATCAAATTTTTTTGACCAATATGTTGTTTTTAGTGTACTCGTACTTGATGTTGAATTTCCTATTACAAATTCATTTTGATTACTCACTCCCAATCTTTTTAAATTTTTATTTGTTTTTTCTACAACTTGTTGTTCTTCTTGTTCTAATATTTGAGGATAAACAACATTTGTTGGTTCATATACTGTTAAACTTTCCATTATTTTTTCATTCATACAATTTTTTATATCTTCTATTTTTAAATTCTGTACATTATATGCTAAATTTGTATTTTTATATAAAGAATTGCAAGTATTATCTAATAACTTTACCAAATTATTATATCCATTATATCCTTTTAATGTAATTTTTGATCTTGTTGGCGTTGCACTTATTAGTCTTACTTTTCCGTCTTTTACATCAAGAACTCTCCATTTTAATTCTTCTTGTTTCAAGGTATCCGTTGTATTGGCATCTGATCCTGAATATGTTTCTAATTCTTTTAATATTTCTTCCGTGTTTGCCGAATCAGGCTTATATGAAATATAAGCTCCTATTTTTACTATTCCATTATTAACCTTATAAACTAATGTATCTTCATTATATTGATCCAGCACTGTTTCATATTCGTCCAATATTTTAGTTTGCCCTTTTTCTGCATTTTCACTTGCACTTTTTGCATCTTTTGCCTTTTGGAATATTCCTGTATTCGTTAAAGCAGAAATTGAAATACCTGCTAATATAAGCAATATCACTATTGTAATGACTAAAGATACAAGTGTAATACCCTTTTTATTATTTTCCTTTCTCATTTGATATTTCCTCCTAGTTTATTATTTTTTATTAAATGGAATTTCTATATTTCAATTTTCAATGCTTAGTTTTGCATCAGGATTTAAAGTTATTACAGGTCTAAAAGAAGCTTCAACAGGTGCTTCACCTCCATCTGAATTAATCAAGCCAAAACCATAAACCTCATTAATATTTACACAATTAATACCATAAGAAGCAAAGTCATAAAAAGAACACATATATCTAGATGATAACCAATATATTGGATAATTCTGACTTTCTTTTTTTATAAATAATTCATAATAATTATTATCAAAATCTTCTGAACTCATCAATTTAGTCCAAAATGTTTGTGTTATTTTAATTTTATCATTTGCAATTGAACCTGTTTCATTCATTGGTTCTACCTGTCCACTTAAATCATATTCTGTACCTTGTACTCCATCAACCCAACCTGTTTTTTCATTTTTAAAAATATAAGGATAATTTTTATTTGTAGTATATTCTTTTGTTTCTCCATATTTTAAATCTGTATCTGAAGTTCTATATTGTGTATAATCATATATTAAATGATCTTGTATATCTTCTATTTTTAAATTTTGTACATTACTAACCAATTTTGAATTATTATACAAAGTCTTACATATTTTATCTAATAAATATACCGCATTATTATATCCCTTTGAACCAGATAATGTTATCGACGATGTTGTGGCATTATCACTTATTAATCTCAATTTTCCATCTTTTACATCAAGCACTCTCCATTTTAAATCCATTTCCTGTTTTAATGTAGAAGAATTATTTGCATCATAACCCGAATATGTCTTTAGTTCTTCCAAGATTTCATCTGTACTCGCTTGGTCTGGTATATATGATACATAATCACCTACTTTTATTTTTCCACTATTAAATTTAGAAACTAAAGTATTATCTTCATATTTGTCCAATTCTTTTTCATATTCATCTAACACCTTATTTTGTTCTAATTCCGCATTCTCACTTGCCTTTTTTGCATCTTTTGCTTTCTCAAATATTCCAGTATTCGTCAAAGTCGATATCGAAATCCCCGCCAAAATAAGCAAAATCACAATAGTTATCACCAACGCAACAAGCGTAATCCCTTTATTATTTTTACCCAACATTATCATAAAATCCTCCATTAAAACATTATATTATACAATATTATATACGTTCATTATCGTATTATATTTCCATTTTACTATAACTAAAAATGTAGTTCAACAGTTTTAACCATAATTTAATTCTTTTAACCAAAATATCATATTGTTGTAACAAATTTGTAATATTATTGTAACATTTAAAAATATTTTTCACATAAGTATTTATTTTTAAACTCATTTATAGTATAATATAAATGTAAGTTCAAAAATCAAAGGAGAAATTACTATGTGGAAATTATGGTTAATAATAGCAGGACTATTTTTTGTAGGAGAAATTGCAACAGTTGGATTTTTAATCTTCTGGTTTGGAATAGGAGCACTAATTGCAATGGTAGTCAGCCTGTTTACATCAAACATAATAATTCAAACAACAGTATTTGTAATAACATCAACAATATTAATTTTTGCAACAAAACCATTTGTTAAAAAATTTGCCGATGTCAAAAAAACAAATACAAACGTATACTCAATAATTGGAAAAAAAGCACTTGTAATAAAAACTATTGACCCTATTCATTCAGTTGGTCAAATAAAATTAAATGGTGAAGTTTGGACAGCAGAAAGCGAAAACAATGAAATTATCGAAGAAGGTTCAAAAGTTGAAATATTAGAAATCAAAGGTGTTAAAGCAATAGTAAAACCTATAAAGGTTGAAAATAAAATTTAGTTTTTAATATTACTTTTTTAGTATTTATATAAAAGAACTACGATAAATAAAATCGTAGAAAAAGGAGGAAATTTAATATGGGATTTTTAATCGTATTATTAGTTATAATTTTAATTATAGCATTTAAATCAATTAAAATCGTTAAACAAGCGGAGGTATATGTAATTGAAAGATTAGGTAAATTCTACAAAGTTGCAGATGCAGGTCTTACAATTATAATTCCATTTTTTGACCACGTAAGAAGCGTAGTTAGTTTAAAACAACAAACAATGGATGTTCCACCTCAAGGAGTTATTACAAAAGACAATGTAACAATTACAATAGACACTGTTGTATTCTATCAAATAACAGACCCAGCAAAAGCAGTCTATGAAATTCAAAGTTTGAAAAAAGGTATTGAATACTTAGCAATCACAACAATTCGTGATATCATTGGTAAAATGGACTTAGATGAAACATTTAGTTCAAGAGATGGTATTAATAATCAATTAAGAGTTGTTCTTGACGAAGCAACTGATAGATGGGGATGTAAAATTGATAGAGTTGAAATCAAAGATATTACACCACCTGCTGATATCAGGGATGCAATGGAAAAAGAAATGAATGCAGAAAGAAATAAAAGGGCTTTAATTCTTGAATCTGAAGCACAAAGACAATCTGCTGTAACTATTGCTGAAGGTAAAAAACAAGCCGCTATTCTAGAAGCTGAAGCAGATAAAGAAGCTAGAATTACCAGAGCAGCCGGTGAAGCACAAGCAATTAAAGAAGTTGCTGAAGCAAAAGCTAAAGAAATTCAAATGGTTTATGAAGCAATTAAGAAATCAGACCCAGACGAAAAATTAGTTCAATTAAAATCACTTGAAGCATTAGAGAAAGTTGCTGATGGAGAAGCAAATAAAGTATTTATTCCTTTCGAAGCAACAAGTGCACTTTCAAGTTTAGGTGCTATTAAAGAAGTTATAAAAGATGAAAAGAAAAAATAAAAAACCAGAATTAAGATTTTTTTCTAAGAGTTGCCAAAGCAACTCTTTTTTTCAATTCACCGCTCATAAAATTATTGACTTTCATTTAAAAAGAGAAAATTTAGATTTTCTAAATTTTCCCTTTCTAATATTTTATATTTAAATTAAATTTTTGCAACACTTGCAACTACTTTGCTTTCTTCTGCATTTGCTAAAATACTTGGTCCACCTGAAATTACAATTGTATCACCTTTTTCTAAGATACCTTTATCTTGTAATTTTTTAATTCCATTTTCAAGAGTTGTATCAATATTTTCAGTTTTTTCAACAAATACTGGTGTTACATTCCAAGCTAATGCTAATTGGTTAAATGTTTTTCTATTATCTGTTATAGCTAAGATTGGGCATCCTGCTCCAAGTCCTGCTAATTTTCTAGCAGAATTTCCTGAATTTGTGTAGCATACAATTGCATCTGCTTCCATGTTCATTGCAGTAACACATGTTGAATATGCAACTTTTGTTTCAAAATCTGATAAATCCATATTATCATTTTCTTTAAATCTTTTCCAGTAATTGATTTCAGGTTCAACTCTGTTTGCTATTTTAACCATTGTTTGAACACATTCTACTGGGTAATCACCTTGAGCACATTCTCCAGATAACATTATTGCACTTGTTCTATCATAGATAGCATTTGCAACGTCACTAGCTTCTGCTCTTGTTGGTAATGGGTTGTATGTCATTGATTCTAACATTTGTGTAGCTGTTATAGCTGGTTTACAAAGTTTGTTAGATGTTTTGATTATTCTTTTTTGAATTACAGGTGGTTCTGTAAAGTCTGTTTCTGTGGCCATATCTCCTCTGGCAATCATTTGAGCATCTGCTTCTAATAAGATATTGTCTAAGTTTGATATACCTTCAACGTTTTCAATTTTTGTTATTATTTGGATATCTTTTCCACCGTTTTCATCTAATACTTTTCTTACTTGTCTTATATCATCTAAGTTTCTTGCAAATGAAATTGCAACAAAATCATAATCATGTTCACAAGCTGTTTTTAAATCTGCTATATCTTTTTCAGCTAATCCTGGTAATCTGATTACTGTTCCAGGTAAGTTCATTGTTTTTCTACTTCCTAATCCATTTCCATGAACTACTGTACAAACAATATCTTTTCCAGCAACTTCGTCAACTTTTAATTCAATTGCTCCGTCGTCGATTAATATTTTTGTACCTGGTTGTACATCTTTATATAATTCTTTGTATGTTACAGAAACTCCTTCTTCGTTTCCTTCAATATCTTCATTGAATAATGTGAATTTTTGTCCATCTTTTAATTCAATTTTTTTATTTTTTCCTGTGTACAACATTCCTGTTCTTATTTCAGGACCTTTCATATCTAATAATAATGCTACTGGTATGTCTAATTCTTTTCTTAATTTGATTATGTTTTCTGTTTTTTCAGATTGTTCATCCCAGCTTCCATGAGAATAGTTAACTCTTGTTACATTTAGACCTGCATTAAATAATTCTTCTAATTTGTTTTCACTTGCTGGTCCTATTGTTCCAACTATTTTTGTTTTTCTTAATTGTTTCATTTTTATTCCTCCCTTTTTCTTAACCGATATCTATTATATCACAACTAATTACCATTTTTCAACATTTTTTTAAAATTTTTCGGGATTTGGGGACGGGTCTTTAATCCCGATATTTTTTCGGGATTAAAG